>Ga0056128_1000994_pt1 | contig 29624 bp, 11 predicted proteins | sample WorMetLIZISLAND2_FD_71113 | JGI IMG/M metagenome (GOLD analysis project Ga0056128, IMG submission 71113) | Marine gutless worms symbiont microbial communities from Max Planck institute for Marine Microbiology, Germany - Olavius geniculatus... ... | reverse complement strand
CAACTACACGTCGCCTAACCAACCGCTCAGAGACATGGCGGCGAATGTTCTCGTCTTCTCGGTGCTATTGTCGGCGTGCGTTGTTTTCGTCCAGTCTGCAGCGGCTTGGCGGACCAACAAAGTTGACGCGCTGTCGCTGGAATCCACTGGTGTTCGTCTGGATGGGTCGAGGACGTCTTACGCGCAGTTGTCCGCGTGGTCGGTCTGTCGTAACGCGTCGCTGTCGTTTCAGTTCAGAACCAGTCGTCGTTCGACGGCGCTGCTCGTCTATGCCGACGACGGTCGTCGAAGTTTCGTTCAGCTCCGTCTGGTGCGCGGAGCACTTCAGTTGCGCTATCGACTGCCGACGACCGACGACAGTCTTGCGACGATCGGCGACCGTCTCGACGACGGCAACTGGCACTCAGTTCAACTCCGCTCGCACGACGGTCGCCGGCTTGTCGTGACTCTGGACGAAGCTATAAATGGCGAAGCGCTGAGAACTGGCAGTGGCAGATTTGTCGCAAAACGGAAAACCGGTGTAGGCACGGTCTGGCTAACTACCGGTACGTACGTCGGCGGTCTGCCGACGTCAGCGTGGCGTCGACCTGGGGACTTGGCTATCCCGACGGTCGTATTTGAGCTTCGTCTGGTCGGTGAGCTGCGAAACTTTCGTCTGTCGCGCTGTTCGGCCGTGTCGACCTCGGCAGCCGGTGCTGTTATTCCGGCCAAACTGCTGGGTGGACGCAGTGTGATGGCCGCTGATCAGCCACTGGAAAACAGATGTGGGAAGAACAGTCCCTGCCTTCACGGTGGTCTATGTGTCAACACCGCCGCCGGACCGCTGTGTGAGTGCGACCGGACCGACTTCGACGGCATGACATGCAGCATCGGTTTGTTTTGTCGCTTTCTTGAGCCTGGTTTTCACCCAACGCAACAAACGCAACGGACGCAACACAAGAATAGACACCGCTTTTATCATTTCGTTTTGACCGCTGCGTATTTTCCGTCAGCTGCGTCTATTGCATTTGTTGTGTACTTGTGCCAGGCTTTGTTTTCGTTTTCCTTAGTTCATTTAAATACGAATGTTCGTAAGAACAGGACCTAATTGGAGCACGAAACAGTGGTGGGACTCAGAATCGGTTGCAGTCGTTAAATGGCGGGAAGCGAAATAGTTTTACGCTCGTTAAGTTTTGTTGGAGCTACAAGCAGAAACGGGCTAATAGAACTTTATTTCGTAACTCTTATTCATTTTTGTATGTTTTATTAATAATACAAAAAGTGTTTTATTTTATAAGGTAAGGTGACAGCACTATTTAGATAGGCTGAGTTATTTATTGATTTAATGCTTTCAGCAATGCCGAGAAAAACCTGTATTTTAATAATTGCATTACTTTACTCTTTTGCTCAATGTTGTTTAACCAGAATTACAATAATTTTTTTGAATTCGTTAGCTTTTAAATAATTTCTGATTTTCGCCGAAAATTGTAAACATGTATTTAAATTTGTTAAAGTTATGCAATAAACACAAGTACAATAAGCGCTACACTTTTTGCGTTACTTATTATCTTCGCCAAGTGCACGTAGAGAATGGCATATAATGATTTCATCGGATTCCGTGTCTGTTTTTCGGCGTGTGCGTGTGTTGGCAAAAGATGTTAAATGATAATACGAAGGTCTTTCGATAAATAAGTTTACAAAATGGCATTATTTTATTAATTTTTAAAACGGGAAAAATCCGAAATATACCGTACGTTATGTAGAAAATTTAATTCGGAACATACGTGGTAATTTTTTTGCTGATGACTTCATTATTGTGACGTCACCTGTTAACAGAACACAGTTTACTTAATTGTGTGTTATTTTCTCCACCAGTAGTCTATCGTAACTCACAAGTGACAAGCAACACAGGAGCGAGAAAAACGATTCCCTACAAAACGTATATTTCAGATTTTTTCGTACTTTGAAAATTAATGTAATGGCGCCATTTTGTAAACTTATTTATCGAACGACCCTCGTACGTAGCTCCAAAACAGTTAAAGCCACGGACTTCAAATTTGACGTATGTGTTGTTAGAAACAGTTTGGACATGACCTCTTAAAATTTTTCAAAAGGGGGAAGAGTAGCTAAGATCACGTTACTCACGTAACCGTAAATTTGTGGGCATTACACGCTACTAATTCGGAAAAAAAATTAAAGTTGCGGACTTTATTATTTGGCGCACAACTTTAAATCAATATTTTGCCAAAAATTCACTTGGCCGATAAATGCACTCCGACGAGCGCCTTGTAGTTTTACTGCTTGTTTTATTTCGCTGCCGTTGCGCCGTGGTGGACTAGACAAGCCATTCAGTTGCATTATAGCTTGTTGTGCGGGTGCTCTGTGCATCGTTGTGTTCGTTTTGTTTGGCCGCCGGTCGCTCGACTTGTGCGTGATTTATCCAGCCGCGCTGATCTCTATCTGCGACCAGGCTGACGAATGGCAATGTCGGTAACTGGTGAACTGGGAGCTAACTCTGACGCCTTCAATGCGATTGTCTGGGATTGTGGGATCGTCAACATGGAGTGCGCAGGAGTTTTTTTTAAAATTCCTCTTTTCATTGTTTACTAAAAACTGCACTGGTGACTATGGCTGCTGCTGCTGGCATCTGGACCGCCAAGTTTCTTGCCGACGCCGTCGCTAATGTCGCCGCTGCCAAGGAGACATATGGCATGGGGAGCGTCGTCTAACTGTCTAATTGCATTCCGAATACGGACCACTTTAGTCTGAATTTCTTTTCATCTGTTTAATCGTGAAAAAGTCGAATCTCGACCTTACGTCGTACGGTGAACTTGTCTGTTTTGTCTAAAGTTCTGGAACGTCTTGTCGTTTGCCAGCCTCCGGTTCATTTGAGCTTCGCGGACCTGCTTTCGACACTTCAGCGTGACTTCCGAGCGGCGACTCGACCTAGACGGCCGTCCTGCGGGTGCTGTCCGACATCATTCAAGCCGTCAACCGCGGAGAAGTGGTTGCTTTGGTTCTTTTGGATGTGTCAGCCGCTTTCGACGCCGTCGACCACCACGACATCATGCTACGGCGTCTGCAGATGAAGTTCGGCATTGACGACGTCGCCCATCGGTGGATTCGGTCGTATCTGTCTGACCGTACGCAGCACGTACGACGCGGACCCAACAAGTCGACCATAACCCGTCTGATATGTGGCGTGCCGCAGTGCTTAGTCCAGGGGCCCGTATTATTTGTACTATACATACTGTCAATCTGATTCCGCTGATCGAAAGTCATGGCTTATCGGCTCATCTACATGCCGACGACATGCAGGTTTGCGGTTCGTGACGGCCTGTTGATGTACTCTCGTTTTCTACGAAACTTTGCCGATGCGTGGATAAAATCCAACAGACCCCAGAGTCGAACCCCTCGCAAGTGTGAAAGTGTGCGACAATTCGGCGCCAACACAAGCTAACGACCAACAGAACTACAGTTGACCCAGTGAAATTCGTCCTGATCTGCACGGTGTTTCTATTGATTATCGTGACCTATACGAAAAAGCAATGATGAGTCAGAATAAAAAAAGCGCAAGAAAAAAATACGATATATGTATAATCTATAAATACTTTATACCATTTTTTTCTTCTTTTTCTTTTCTTTTTTTCGTTTCTTTTTTACGATACTTTGGTGCAGCATCAAAGTCAATGTTTAATTTTCGCTAGTCAACAGCGCAAAGTATCGTGCTTCGCATGAATTTTTAACGCTAAATCACCATTGAAAAGTCGCACAAATTTAACTAGCTAATAAAAATTAATAAAAGCTTAAGCAGATTGCTTTTGCCGAGCTAAGGTTCTAATTTTTCTCAGAAAAATTTGTATCAACTGTTTGACTTTTCAGTGCCCAAAACCAGTTTATTTACTTATTTATTATTTTGTCTTTATATAGTGTATCTTATGCATGACCATGACAAGATCTGTAATTCTAACCGCCATTATGACCTAAAATATTGAATTTTTTTATTTTATAAAAATGTAAACCAAATTATTACACCTACGTTACAATGACATCACAAAAGGTTATATGGGCACTCGATTACTATAATAATAAATTCAGCTTTTTGTACAGTCTGCGCTATTGCAAAACTTGTTCTTAAAGTTTGCGTTTCTGTCACTTTTTCGCCTGTCAAGTAAGTATAGCGCAAAGCAGCTCACTAATGCACAGTTATAAGCTAAACAAATAAGTAAAATTCGGTATAAAAATATTCGCGCATTTCGAAAATATTGTGATTTTTTATTTTTTGTTTTGGGACATTTTTCTAGTTTACTTTGTAGAATTTCGCTATTCAATGCTTTTAAAAAACAAACCATTCTGCTACCAAAGACCATTATTGCTTTCTTGCGGTGGTATTATGTGTTTAGCTAAACATTGCTTACAAATTTTGTAAGCCTAACGTTGATATTTCCAGGTCTGCCATCCATTCGTATAGGTTCGTCCAAAAGACGACACACAGGTAAAACGTGTAAAGTTTTCTGCGGGATATATCAGCATATACACTGTGTGCCAAAAACATCCCCGACATTTTCGACCGTAACATGAAAACCAGTTATCAAATTTTGATAATTTTTGTTACGAATATTTATGACACAACTTTCATCAAATGACCATTCAGTTTCCCACCTTGCCCAATGTATGCTTTTGCACTACCTAGGGAAAGCAGATAACACGAAATACATGTATGCGTTAAAATAAACAGATAACCTGAAAAAACATGCCCGACATTATCGATAGTAAGTTGAATAAATATTAGCAAATTTTAATAATATTTAACAAAAATATTTCTGACATAATTAAGTATTAAATAAGTGTTTTAGTTTCTACCTTATCCAACGTCTGCTTTTGCACTACCTGGGGAAAGCAGACCAAGCATAATTCATGTTAAAATGTATGAAAAAACGTCGATAAATTCATCTATCTTAATCTGTGGGCCCCAACAGCAGGTCTATTACAAGGTTTGACTGTCATACAGCAGTGTGTCTAGCAAATAAAGTTTAGGAATGTTTGTGAAGTCAAGAAGCAACTGGTACAGACTGGATTGGTCTGGAGCAGAACATTATCGATACTGCTGTCAATGAGTGGAGAAAGCGTTTCCTTGCCTTTGTTCGCATAGTGGCCCAAAACTTCAAGCAATTTTACTGCAGTCAGTAGAAAAATAAACAACTGGATGAATTGTCAGCCATAGTGTCAGAAATGTGAACAAAATGTGTTTTTACGCATTATGTTAATTAAGCAATCATATCGCCTTGGATAAAAAAGTGATATTTCGCTGGTTGTGTTTTCCCTAGGTAGTGCAGAAACAAACGTTGAATGAGGTAGGAAACTGAATAGTCATTTAATGGCGAGTTGTGTTAGAAATATTCGTACCAAGAATTATCAAAATTTGTTAACTGGTTTTCAAGTTACAGTCGACAATGTCGGGGATGTTTTTTTGGGACACAATGTAGACTACCGTATAAATCGTTGCGTGATTTCTCTAGGCAATTTGGCTTCACGTCGTTCGTGTAGTCAGATACTTTACAAATCGTTGATTGTTTATTGTTTATTCGTGTGACAAAGTGATGTACAAGGAGCGACATTTATGTTGCTATTCCCCACTGCGTCAAACAGTAGGTGATATCGTCCGAGCTGTAGGCCGTCGTTATCCATGACGCATCCAGTGTATCGCTGGCGTGACTGCTGCTGCTGCTGGGCCGCATTATTTTGTGGTCGACGGAGCGTGCGTCGTGAACACGCGCTCACTCATTGTGTCCGTCTGTGTTTCTCCTATGACACGCAACTGACAGAACCTACTATGAACGATTTCACTATAGGCCTACAGGGCGGGTCAAAAAAGTGGCACCGTTTATGTATTCGAGTTTCCTTTCTTGTTAGATGCATCATATTTGCTATTTTTTTGTTTACTCACGTGTATCGTTTTCATCAAATGACGTCGTTCTTGGTCTGCCGATGGAAACAAGTTCTGTTTTGAGTGAATATGTAATTTAATTTTGTCACGATGGCCGGATTACCTAACGACGAACGTTGTTTGATTCACAACCAGCGTCTGAAATTCATCGGCGTTTTGAAATGATTATGAACGCGTTTTCAAATAAATAAACATATTTAAACTCTAAGTAATTAATATCAACTGTTAAAATTGTTCAAACAGTATATTTTTGGCTTTTTGCAGTTTGTGTGACGTATTGACGTAGTTAAAAAGATCGTCACTTTTTAGCTTTTGGGGTAAGCTAAACGAACGACTGTCGACGACAGTGACACATTTATTGCAAGTAATAAGCTTGTGCACTTTGTTGAAAAATCCTAGCCTTAACTCACCTAAAATTCTCATTGAACACGCCAATACATGTCAGAAAATTTGCTGCTATAATATTTATATGTAGGCCTACTCGTACATATTTTATGCCAAATCTCATGCAGAAATTTTCCAAACTGTAGGCCCTATTCGCTGTGACTGTCAACTAATTTGGTTTACTTAATTTCCTGCAAATATGCAGCATGTCTCGATAAACGTTGACAGTATTTTCTGTGTAACTAGCAAATGTAGATATATTTTCATAGTCTTTGGCACGAATCATCTTGATACTTCACGTTACTAAAACTTAGAAAATTTTTCCCACACACATAACGTCATCGAAAATTTTCGATATATTTTCGTTTATTTTCGGGGACAAATTCGTAATAAATATTTTATGTTCTTCGGTGATAGCCATTTTATAACATTTACATGAATTCTTTAAATTGAAAAAAATGCCTGTTAATCATTACAAATTATAAATAATAAATGCTGATTTCACGGTATCCGTAAAAAGGTTAACGCCGGTTTGATAACTCTAAAAAAACTAGTTGTAAGTTTTGATAAACAGAATTGGAAAAAAATTACTTTTCGTGAGAAATTTACATGTACACATATTAACGACGTTGAGTCGATTGCGAGAAGCTGCAGTATGTTTATAAGTGCTTCCAATCGACGCGAATGACATAGAAGCAAAGCGGCTGTTAACAATCGGACAGTTCTCACGACACAATCAACTAAGAGTAATTTGCTGTATGGCTCAGCAGGCCGATATTCAGTATTGATGCTGCGAGCAAAGTTCGCTCGAATATCCTCGACAGTCGTATCGATTGGAGAAATTAATGTGGAAAGATTGGAAGTCCGAAAGAACTGCGTGTGTACCCCCTTTCCTTCCTGTCTTTCCTGAAAAGGGTAAAATAGTAAATCTTTTATTCAATGACTATGCAAACTGCACAATCAGTGTGGACTGTAGATATCGTCAATTCTGTCTATCAATTCTATCTATCGCAGCACAAAATATCAAACGTAACACGTTTCAGCGCGGCCGAGCGCCGAAACGTGCTACACGTTAATGTGCTTCTGCGTTACGATTAACCTACATTTATGATTTAACTGACCACCAAAAAGTCGCCGATTGTATACAAAGGTGTTATTTTGCCTACTGTTGCAGCTTTGGGCAAAGGGCCTTTTGAATCTGCTGAGCTGAGGCTGCTGAGCTATCTTGAATTGGCTGATCTAGCCCAACTGTGAAGCATATGTTTTATGATTGCGTTGGATAATTTTAATAGATGGGTGGCGTAATTGCTTTTGCTTTTTAGGTCGTATGTGCGAGCAGTATAAAAGACTTAAGCAGAGATTATACGGATGCTAAGCAGCACGCTGATTGCGGCTGAAATGACTTCAGTCGAGTCGGCATACACTTCAAACTTCGCACAATATTAGGAGGCTTGGCACCTAGGCCTACTCAGCAAACGTCTACGAGCGGCTCGCGCCGCTTGGCCGCGCTGAATCGTGCTGCACGTTAATATTTTGCGCTGCACGGAAAAGTGCCGCGCGGGATCGTGAGATAACCGCCTATAACTGTCAACGCGCGATGGACGAACGGGCGGACAGGCGTTCCGACGATAGTACTTTGCTGACACCTTAATCAAGTTAGTATGCTTTGCCAGCCGATGCAGCAGCCATCAAGATTGCTAACTAAAAATTCAATTAAACGAAGTGTAGAGCCTATTTAATCCATGTATTTTTTGTCCAACGACTGACTTGATGTGTCCATGCAGAGAGAGTGCACGACGAGATCACGCTATACGGGAACGAGTACATTGCCTACGAAGAACCTCATTCAGCGATCATCAGCAACAAAGATGAACTGAGCATCGGTTTTCAGACCAGCCAGCAAACCGCTTTCATCGCTCTTGTCGGTAATAATGTCACACATGAGTAGAGTGTGCTAGCAGTCATTGTTTCGTGATTTTTATCAGCATATGCATAACGACTGACGTCGAGATTATGCAATTTCAATATCGATCGATGACGCCAGCCGATATTAAAAACGGCTGTGTTGAATGTTGTTTTTGAAAGATGGATATGTAATTCGTAAAAAGCACCCCACTTTGTTTTACGGCTTGTAACTTTGGAAGTAGCCTACGTTGCCTACTGACCGGATCGTCACCGAATTTGGCACAAATCAACGTTACTGTATTCTTAACATTACTTCATAATTTACTTCAATTTATTTTAAAAAGCAAAGCGGCGCCATCCAGCGAATGACGATAGCCATAGTATATGACGTTCGACCTAGCTTCAGTCCTAGATATAACGCAGTGTTAAAACCGCATGCATTGCCCGTCGTGTAGTAACAGTGTGTTCTATTCGATCATCGTAAAGGCAGATATTAACCGGCGAAGAGAAGCCAAAAGGTCCCGAGTCCCGACATCGCCGAGCTAGCCGAGTTTGAGTCTGACAGCAGTCGTCTTTATTATTCACACGGCTGCCGGGCCGCACGGCGTTTAGCGAGACCGCTGCGCGTCCGACTGAACACAATTTGTTGTCTGCGAGCAGCGGCCATCGACGACGAGACAAGAAATGTCTACAGAGACCGTAGCTCACACAGACACAGACACACGCAGACATACAAATACGGACGGAGAGGCAGAAACTGAACGCGATGGTCGATATGCGGAAAGAAGAAGCGAGGGGCGGGCAGAGATATGACGTGCCAATAGCCAGGAAGATGTAGGGCGGATTAGCGGGATGCGATGACACCGCGTCATTTAGACTGTCATCGGCGCTAGTCAACTCGACTCAATGCACTGACCTATAGGCCTATAGCTCGTCGTTCGTCGGTCATGCATGAGACATTTGCAGCACACGATGGCGCGCACACTAAAAGCAGAACTTTTGTAATAGATTGATCAGAATTCAGACCTTGGATATAGCCTGTGCGTTAACGTGGGTCTTATAACCTTAGCAATTTTAGCGTATAGCTTTTTCGCTTTCCTAGAATTTGGCGACTTTTGCCGTTGGCAGTTTTTAAGTAACCATAATAAATACCACGATCACAAAATTCCACGTTGACCTTACCGCTAATTTCGACAGTTAAAAGACTGCAAAGCAAATAACAAATTTGCTGTAAATTAGCAGAACTGAATCTTGCCGCTCACTGAAGGTCGTCGACGCAAACTTCAGTCTCGGGGAATGCGTCAACTAATTGTTCAAAAATTAGGATCAAGAAATCCGAATGATGAATGACGACGGATCGTTTCACGCGCCTGCCGTCGTAACGAGAAGCTATTTTCCCTTTCTGCTCGCTTTTATCGGACCGTCGATTGTCAGCACATTTAGTGCGAAATCACGCGAATACACCAATCATTGCAAAGCGTCGCACGGTGATTTCGTTCTAGCTCAATATCAGTCGTCGCTGATAACCGCATCCGTCTAATCACGGCCCGCCTGCTGGATGAGTTCAGATTCCGCTATTCAGTAATCCATTTCTGTCTCCAGCCTCCGACGTACGTCGAGTTGACGTAATTTCTTAGAATACATTGTGCGAAAATGTAGTACAATTACTAATGTGAAAAAAATAAGTAAGTGAGTGAGTGAGTAAGCTTAAGTAAATAAATTTTTATATCGCACAATAATGACAGCGAGAAGCTCGCTCAATCTGAAGCGCATTGATATTATGTAGCTATCACTGTGGTAGCTATCGATTGGACTTCGTGTTCAATCAACACATAACGCATATAGGCCTAAATGACGTGAAAACGCCATTAGGCCTATTTGCCGCAGATTGCATATTAAAATGACAGCGTAAGTTTTGTATTAAACATTTATAAGCTATTTTAAAGGTCGACTAAAAATGTTATTCTTTCTTAGAATTTTGATTTGTTTTAAACAATTTAGAGAGACGGCTAGAGAGTTAAAATGTCCCTGAACTTTTAGTTATCAAAATGTTGCAATAACTTTGCTGCTCCATACATATAGCATGTGGGCCTACGGAGTGGGCCAAAACGTAAGCTGCAAACTTGAGTTCATACTTTTGTCAAACATTGTACATTTTTTATTGAGTGCGCAAAGGAAAATATTTAGAAAACGACCAATATTTGCCGACAATATGAACCAAAGTTTGTCGCTCACTTCTGCAGTTAGCAAAACGATTATGGTTTCCATGCATCGCTGTACTCGGGCCGATTGCTATAACGCAATGTTCAGTGCATTCGCGCCGACATAATTGGCGTCGTTCGGCCTAAATCTGGCGCGGGCGCACACAACTTTGTCACGGCGTTGTCCGTTTCGCTCGCGCTCGAATTGGTTGCAAATCGGTTCGCGTTGACGCGACGCGCTGCAAATCAAATCTGTCGGTCATTTGACAGCATTCTTTGTGACTGACTGCATGACGACAGCAGTTACTGCTGCTGCTGATGCTGTCACACATTCGGCAGCAATGGACATCACCGCTGGTTACCGGCATTCCTTAGTCTAGCACAGGCACATCACATTTGCGGAGGCAAAGGGTGAAAATTTGATGACAAAATATGCCAGTAAAATTATTTTGTAATTGTAAATAGTTAATATTTGATAAGGGTTTTTACTTGCGGTGTTTAGATGACACCGCGAGTCAGTCTCAGTCAAAATAAAACACATGCAGTCTCTTGTCATAAATTTCGCAAATGTGCACGAAAGATTTTAATATTGCGCATTTGCTACACATTTTCAGATAAACTATATAAACTTTGCGTTACCAAGCTGACAGTTCAGCAACTTTCGCCAGTATCCGTGCACGACGACGACAGAAAATTTTTCGCACTGATCACCGGCAACAGTCAGAGTCTGCACCTGCTACATCCGCTACTTCCTACTAAGCGCGAGCTGCACTAAATTCTTCGTAAACAAAGCCACAACTTTCAACTACCTGATCGTACATCAGTCTTCAAAAACAAAAACTTTACTATAAGAATTCCACGTGCCGACGTTCTCTATTAACAATTTTCACATTTGTGTTATTGTATAACAGCGGTTTGCATGTTCTGTCAAACCTTGAATGAATGCATGGAATTCAAGAATAAAACATGTGGTGGCTTTGTACCATAATGTAACGGCAAGACGTTGGACTTGCGATCGAGAGGTCGTTGGTTCCACTCCCGATAGGGACGCTATCAGGTAGTTACTACTTGGATGGGTGACTCGGCGGACAGGTAAATTATTTCTGTATATAACAAACATCAAGGTTAACTCAGCCTTCCATCCCTTCGAGATAGGTAAATCGAGTACCGGACCGTCTGGCCGGAGTTGAGGCACGGCGCGTTTTTCTGTGTCGGGTGGCAGTTAACTCATGTGTGTAATCTTATATAGTTGATGACGCTCTGTATCTTCGAGGTGGGTTTCTCATAAATAGCTATACTGTTTAAACCGTGTAAAACACGTGTGTGGGTGGGTGCAGGCGATAGAGAGGACAAAATGAGCATAGCGCTGGAGGACGGCGCTATACAGGTGCGTGTTAGACTGGGCAGTGGCTCGTTGGACGTTCAGTTGAGTTCTCCTCACAGCAACGTCCGGTACGACGACGGACAGTGGCACCGGCTTGTCGTCAGCCGACACGCTCGCGAGGTCTCAGCTCTCATATTTTCTCGACCTACTCTGTCTCTCATGTGTGGCTCGGTAGTCTAACGGTAACGTGTCGGACTTGTAATCCTGAGGTAACTCAGAGGCGCAGGTTCGACTACGCACCAGGACGCTGCCGGGTAACGACCTTACGCAAGTTGTTCGCACACATGTGCCTCTGTCACTAAGCAGTATAATTTGGTACCGGCTTCACCGCTGGGACGTAAACAGACACACCGCGTGATACACTGGCCCCGTATCCGTGGTCTCGCAGTGTAAAAACTGGTGTCTGGCTGAGGGCCAAGGAAACGGAGATCAGCGCAAGGCTCGGGAAGGACTTTACGTTTTTTACTCTGTCTCTCGCCGCAGTGTTTCGAGTGTTATAACTGCTTATGATCTCGCTCCATTGCAGTGTGTTATACTAGTTATACTCGCATAGTGCACTGTAGAGTGTAGACCGTGTTGAAACGTATACTTAAAACGCAATGCGATGTCAGAAGAGCCATAACAACATCCAAGTTATCAGAGTGCATGTGTGAGTGGCGTGAATAATACGGACCCACGTGCAGTATGCGTGTGTTATTAAGTCGCATTCGAGTCAAGACAAAAATGAAATTACGGTTGCGGACAACGATATAGGCTAGGCTTACTTTAAACAATGGGAATCAAAGTCGTAATCATCAGGCTAAATCCCTGCAAATACAGATCTTAGATGACAAGTCGTACATGTTGACCGAAGATGTCTTGCCCTCACCGCAAACTGGTGACCTCAGAGAGACTTTGTCATCAGCTGACAAAACATTGACGTCGCTATAGACAGTCGACGCAATTGAATCTTGACAAGATTTGACGCGTGTTCTGTTATGTCGCAGCTAACTGAGCAGCTACTTGGATCGACGATATTCCAATCCGCTCATCAGCTCAGAGACACTACAGCAATTTCAGGACACTCTGACTGTAGATGTAGATAGACTGTAGATGTTGAAACTCAAAATACATTCCACGCATCATGCATTTTACTAAAGGCATTTTAAACGTGTAATATTTAATCACTTAATCGTGTGAGTGGAGTTAAGAAGAAGGGTCACACACAGCTAGCTTAGCTATCCGCAGACCTCTGGAGCATGATAAAGACTCGCAGGCCGCATGCATTGATCCGCGGACGCAGTGTGACGTCGTTATCTTGACGACTGGACGTGCGTTAGACTCGTCATACCGACGCCTGCTATTGCTCTCCATCAAACATGATTTATTTCCCATTTCGGTGCCTTGCAAGAATTGTGTCAACTCAGTCGGTGTCAGCGAGCCAGAGCGCTTTGACATGAAATAGCTCGTGCACTCCCAGCATGCAGTGCGGTCATCATCTATCAATTAATGACGTCATCGGTGGCACTGTTGTGCGTAGACAAATGACTGAGAACGACAGTGACTGATGCAGCCGCAGCCGCAGCTCCAGCAGCTGACTATGCAGTGACCAGTTACATCTCTCTTCTGTAATATTATAATTTATAATATGCATGCGATACACATTACCTTGACACAATCTGTGTACTTGCCCTTGCTGGTTGGCATTTTGAAATAAGTTAATATTGGGTATAAAATAGCTTTAATGTTAATTTCGTTAAGTAAAACCACTGTGTGTCGTGTCGAAAGACTGAAGTCAAACTGTATTTGTCCATTTTGTTGCAGCTGGTCTCCAGTCGAGGACTTTGTCATGTAAGTTCTACTATATTGTATTAGAATGATTATGTCAATCATTTGTACAGTTAGTACACTACGCATAAATGTACGTAGTAAGTCTTATTGGAGCAATTGTACTGACGAAGAACTAACTCGATTATGGCGTTACCATTATCGTCATATTTGTATTTCTCATGTATCATGTGTGCGGTCATGACCTTGACATCTCTTTCCTGCGACATTGCCTGCAAATATAAAATTCACAGTTCTAACCAAGTTTAAAACTTGCACAAATGTTGTTTTTATAGTTTTTTTCTAGTTAGACGATCGTAAAAGAAAAATAGATAAGCGGAGGGGAAAGATTTGTAATACATTTTCGCAGTTTTAGCATATATTATCTTGATACTCTAGTTTGCTTTGTTACTCCTTTGCTTTGATAGTTTTAGTTATTATTGCAATACATGTACTAAACATGAAACTACTCCGCTTCTCGCAGATGGTTTTGGACTCTCATTGCAGTTTTTAGCTTTGTGTCGTTTTTCGTTTTTGGTGGAGTTTTGAACCTGCAAACCGCTGTCTGCGTCAGTCGAGCGGCTGATCAGCAGACAGAACGCGATCGTCGGAAGTAGCCCACCAACCAACACGCGTGACAGACAGACACCGGGGTGGCAATGCTGGAGTTAGCAAGCCACGTCGACTTGCTACAGTCTGTGATTGTAGCATTTTTAGCGTCTTTGCGACGGGCAGACAAACAGAGAAGTCTGGTGGTGGTCGGTTGGTCGAACAAGTCGGTCGCTGATTCAGGCGTGCTTTGAGCGATCAGCTGAGTCGCGCGCGCACAGCCTCACAATTGACGCCAGAGCGGAGTGGGTGTACTTGGATGGTTGTTGCGTCCCAGCTTCCGGCATCAACTAAAACGACTTGGTTCACTGTGAAACTATGTGACAGCAACGTTAGCAACTAGCATGATTGCAGTCCCACCTTCTTACTGTTCCTTTCTTCCCTAGATCTTCTTTTGCCTCTCGAGCTTTCTGTGTATTCTCGCCTAAAAACTTTAATTCTCTTTCCCTTTACATACGTTCATCTGACAGTCTTGCCACTTTTAAATCTCGTCTTAAATCTCACTTTTTCACCTCTGCTAATCATGTTTAGTCACCTACATGCAGCGCCTCAGATTTGTTTATCTATTACTGGCGCTATAAAATTATAAATGATTGTGATTGATTGATTGCATCGACGTACGAATGGACAGTGCATAAAATAAATCCAGTAGCCGAGGAAGCGACATTTTCATACTAGTTTACGACGTTATTTTGTTCTGTCCTTTGTGTCTAACTTCAATATTAACGCAATCGTTGTTTTACAATTACGAATTCTAAACACAAAAAATGTTAAAATTAGAACTACGACAAAAACTGCGCAGCAGCCATACAGACCGGATACGACTAAATGTCGGATTCGAAGAATTAGGACTGTATGTAATAGAAGTCTTAAAAGTTCTTAAGAGTCCTTAAGTCTTCAAGTCCATAAAAATACGAATAATGACTGACAGAAAACGAATAAGCAATGTAACCAGCGTCTCTGCTTTGCCCGAAGTGTGGTACCAAGTCGTCTAATGTCGGAAATCGAAGTCACCAAACTGTCCCGACAGCGCCGAGAAGTAACTGCGGCGACAACAGAAAACGGGAAATGAAAAGGGCGGAGATAGTACGAGCTCGACTTCGGACCAGCTGCGTCAAACGCCAATAGGCAAGACGTAAATTCGGTTAGGTTTCAACTAGAACTAGTAGAGAAAGATGCTACTGAGTGAATAATTGTGTTTGACATGCAGAATAGATACTGATCAACAGCTGGTTGAAGATCCAAAGCACTATCAAGTAGTGTTTATGTTAATTTGAAACTGGCAAATAAGTGACGAACTGCATAAAAATGCCAATTCTATTATCTCAAGTATTCATTTTTAACAATTTTAATATTTTTTACCATCGTGACCTTTATTAGGCCTAAACTAAGTTTTTGCTAGTGCAGCAACGCATTGGTGATTGTGGTGAAGACTCAAGACTGTATTTGTATTGGGTAAATACTTCTATTGTAATAGTGCTACGCCACAGGGAGTGGCAAAAATTATCGTCCCCAGCAGCATACGTTTCGCGCCGAGTGGAAATAATGCATGGCATCAAGTCCCCGTAATAAAATAAGAAATTATTATTGTGCCTCAGATACTAGATCGATCGTCGGCGACGTGAGGTGGGCGTGCTGATTTTGCGTTTTTTACGACCTCAGACTCAGCTCTGCGCGTTGCACGGTAGTCACTGCAGGCTGTCGACCAGAAGCGTCGTAGGTTACGAAAGTTGGGGTCAAGAAGTTGCAATGTTTTGACAGCAGTGCTGCAAATTTCTGACAGAGAATATTATTGATGCTCAAAAGTTTAATTGCATAAAATAAAAACTTCAGCCTAGAATTTTGTAGTTTTGGCAAAATTTTTCTGACAAAAAGAACATTTTTCGACAGGCTAAAATTTAAGAGAGGGACAGGGGCAATTGTCTTTGCCTCCATGCCACGACGCCATTGGGGTCTACATTGAAACAGTTGCGGAGTGGAGCCACATAGCTGTCGTGGACTGTGACATTATACGGACCAAGCGACGGCGCGTGTTGATAAAATGATTCACTTCGCGTAACATTTAATTCATATTCATAATAAATGGTCACAGTAGCCAATATATTAGAACAATATATTAGACGCAATTATACGCTTAAGCTAGCCTATAAGTGAAGGTTCGGGTACTTGTGTATGTTTGCTTACATGACCATTACAAATATGAAACTGTAATAGGCTGTGTAAACTGCTCGTCATAACACTGCTTGGTAAATACAGATAAGCCTAAGAATTTGCTTTCACACCATATAACTTGACTGGCAATAATGCAAGCCCGTAGCAGACGTGGCTTTCGACTGATACCATGTACAATAGCCGAGCTGCGGGCAGACAGACGGAGTCTGATACAGACACGCTGTCTGTCAACAAGGGTCGCTTATAGCAGTCGCGAGCAAATATTAGCAGTGAAGCTGTGCATTAACTGTTCCTCTTATCCACCCCATTGTGTTACAATAGCAGAATAAAATCTAATCCCACGTTGTCACGGTATATCGTTGAAACAATTCGTGGTGCTCAGTCGACTGCATCAAGTGGTGGGCCGGCGTTGCGCTAGATTGGAGTTCCACCCACTGTCAGCCATGAGCTGTGGCCAAGCAAGGCACATACATCGACAGCGGGTCAAGCACTCGACCTCACGGTCGCCAGCAAACAACTCTGATGAATATCAATTGCCGCTATTCAGTCACAGATCACTCATACTCTTTGTGTCTGGGACTCGTTCACAACTGCTACCGCTGGAGTTCTAAGGACGGTAAAGTTCGAGGCGGAACCGGCACATAATGAAGCCAGTGACACACAACAGAACTGAGCGATAATAAAGAGACGTGATTGCGTTTAATCTATAACTTATCGGAAAAAAAGTTGACTACTGTACGCAGCTTAGACAAATTTTGGTATATTTAAGAATATTTTATACAAGAAATTTGAGCTAATGCTCACGAGACGCGCGAAAGCCTATAGCACCTGCTGTTCGCAAACTGTCAGACTATCTCCAGCCATTTCGTCTCGACTATTTGATGCCCTCGTGAGCAGGTTTCCTTGCACCTAGAAAATCGAGACTTGGACCGTCGAAATCTACGTTTAATTTTAAAAATTTCGTACAAAGACTGATCCGGACAGAGAGACAGACCGACGGACAGAATTGCGATGGCTAAGACGCGCTGAAAGCAGTAGGTGCTTTCGCGAGTAAAAATGGGCGGTAGTAGGCGTACATCACTTTGATGGAAAGATTTATTTGCCATAATAATAGCCAGAACTAAGAACAACAACACAAAAAACAAAGAAGCAATAACTTAACTGCTTAACACTGTTTGACATCATTACTATTACATCTTAATTAGTTCAATAACTTAACTACATCTTTCTTAGCCTACACGCATCCATTATATTTCTTTGTATTAATAGCATATTAAACAGCTTTTAAAAATTCGTGCCAAAAGTTTGATGGATTTGATGCTTTCTTTTAACAAAATTGCTCGTTAGACGTGATTTTATACCGCATCGTGCTTCCAAAAAATTCTACATTTCTTAAATTGTTAATTTTAATGTTGACTTAATTTACAGCAAATATCTCGTCGCTGTTATACTTATTGAATTGTAGCATTTCAGCCATTTCAATAAATATCCATTTATATTTGAGAGGAGACCACGAGTCCGCGACCAGAAAGTTGTACCAGCGGTGTCTGCCGACTGCTGGTTTTAGCGTTCTGCACATCTGTCGGTTTCTGAAATCATCGTTAGGCTTTACCAATATTTAGTGATTGACGACAGTGTGGTGTTAAACGTTGTGCAAGTCGTCGCGTGCTTATGCTGCTTTGCTGACAACCGTGAGATGACGGGCGAAGTTTTAGCCTACGTCGTAAAACAAGTCACGCATGAAGTCGCCTGCTACAAACAGAGACGTCATTGTCGTCAGTCGCCACAACTGACCGTCCAGCACTCCAGCCCAATCACAAAATCGATTCCATGCCAGTGGCGCTGTTGCGACGTGTCAGTACCTTCTTCAGATCCTCGAAACGAAACATGCGAGCACTAAGCGAGGGAGAGGGGGAGAGATAGACAGCTTATTCTCCAAAACCCACACAAATGTGTAATAACAAAACGATAACGTGATAACACAGGATGGTGGCCAGAATAACAGAGGAAGGAACAGGCGGGCTACATTAGGGGACCGTTCTGGCAGCCGCGTAGAAAAGGATAGTAATTAAATGAACACGTTACAAGTAATAGCGTATTTACTCTGTAAAAAGAACTTCGAAAGTGCTCAGTGTGCTAGTAAAACAAGAAAAGTAAAAACGTTTGAGGTGGTCGCTAAAGGTAGACGGAAAATATGTGTGCAGTGTGCTGGTATTAAGATAGTTTGGAAGAGCGGTCCAAGTGGATGGATCGGCATGTCCAAATGCACGTCATTCATATATCGCCATTCTGATCAGCGGATCCACAGTCTGAATCTGATCCGGTCAGTGACGCCAAGCCAGTGTGAAACATGGCGACGGAAATAGGTCAGTCTTCGGTCGTACTTGCCGCAGTTTGACACAACTCGCGCAGCTGCGTCGAGTACACGTTGCCTACTAAATTTTTCGCTGTCGGAAATTTTTTTCGTCAGAAAATTTTTGTCAAAAATGCTACATTTTTGACAAAAGTTCCATTTTGGAAAAAAATTTATTGGCAAAATTAAAATTTTGATAACCTATAATCTTCTCTGTCGGAAATTTGTAGCTGTCTGTTGGTAAGTAGCAACTTCGTACACAATGCATGCTTCGACGGACTAACCAATGTGCGTTTGTCGAATGGGTTCAACCACATTGTGGTGTTTAGTAGGCCATTCAGCAGCAAAACTAAGTTACTTTGTATTGCACATGTTTCTCGTATGCATGGACACAGCGCATGATACCGTAGGCTGGTCATCGTCAGTGGTAAACTGACGAAAGAGCAAGTCTTTGCCTGTTGACGCCGATTGCGAAGCAACGCAGGTACCGAGATGTCTCGTTGTCTCGTACCCATCGGTCGCACAGTCGGCGTCGCACGGGGCAAGCGTTATGGCTCATGGCTAATATACGGCAATAGTTCAGCGACGCATGCAGTCACAGCAACGACGACCGATGACGATGAGTGACGAATGGCGCCGGAGCAACTCTGAATCAGCGTCGACGCGTCATGTGGATCAGCGGATCAGTTCATATAGACTACAGACCGCTGTCGTATATGTTCACAGTTAGCACGGTAGTGCGTAACACTGTTGTAAGGGCGACTATCAAAGTCAATGGAAAACCCCTGAATCAATCGACTTAAAATTTGACTTCGATGATTAGGTCGGCCATGTGACCCTACCTGCCAAAAATGGTACAAATCAGTTTAGCAGGGCGGTGGGGCAAATGGGTCAAATATAATGTTCATAAATGGGTTCTTTTTTCTTTCTTTTTTATACTTTTCTTGCCAAGCTCTGAAGAACACATTTTTGGGAGTATCGCCATATTTTTGCACTGGATGACGTGTTTCGGTGGGGATTGATTTCCTTTTGACTGAGGGGGTCTCAACATTTATCTTTTATATTTTTTCCTTCTAATCCCCCCAAACACAAATTTTTGGCCCATTTTTGGAATGAGAAAAATAACACTGAAAATGCTTAACAATGGAGATGCTTGTCTACAAACTACCCTTAATCGTCATCGTAGCCCTACCAAAGTGGCATAGTGAATAGGCAACGTGGCCTCGGGAATTCCAAATATGCGGTTATTTTGGACCCCCGGTTTACAGGTCACGTGACACGGCGCATGCGCAGTGAACTTTTGGCCTTTAACATGGGCAAATGCAAATTTGAGGCTTATATCTCCCTAACGTTGGAAGTTAGACGCATGATTACAATGGACCACCAATAGGAAACCACATATGCCGAGTCGAATGGTCACGTAACCGATGACGTCACGTGACTCCAGAAGGTCAAGGTCGTGACCCCATTATCTTTGAGGCGCCATATCTCCCAAACGGTGCAAGATAGATGCATGGTTACAATGGACCACCTATAGGAAGTCGCCACCGCGAGTCGAATGGTCACGTGATTCGGTTGGGTCACATTATTGCTTTTAACTCATGGTTAAATTTGCTAATAAAACAGCAAATATTAAATATTAAAAACTTACCAGTTTACACTACTGTGTAAGGGCGACCAAGTCACACATCCAAAACAGCCGAAATCATTTTACTAGGACACAGAGTGATAGAACGACGAACTGGCTTGCCCTTACAGACCCATCTGACCTGACCCAATTTAACCTTTTTCACTCCCGCATTATTTCGTGAGCCAATAAACGCAGTCAATGCAAGTGCGATACAAATATTTTCCAGCTGATTAAATGTACCGCTGGTTTGTAGCTATAAAAAAAGTTAAATTGAAAAAAGAGTTTAACCTTTTTTGGAAGATTTGTTTAACCAGTCTTCCAAAAGAGGTTCAACTGGTTATATACTGGCATGTAGGTGTACGGTACCTTAGTCACCATGGGCTGTAGGTTATTCATTTATGCAGATTGCAGAAGTTATGATTTCGTCAGTTCATCCACACCTCGCATGTCATGAATCACTTAAATTTAACCTTTATCTTATCATCCTCAAAACTCACGTACGAGCATTTTAAGATAAAGTATGAAATCGATCCACAATGTTTCTTGCCATTCGTGTGCACAAAGACTCTGTGTTCAATGCTTACTTTACTTGAGAAAAAAGGAACGCGTCATTCGATAAGTATTGATGGTGAAAGCCTTTAGGCTTAATGTATTGGTAATGTCACATTGGTTTGTAAGGGCAGCTAGTTCGTCGTTCTATCACTTTGTGCAAAATGATTTCTGGTGTTTTGGATGTGTGACTTGGAAATCTATATAATAATTGAGAGTTGCGACCGCCAATAACTTTTAAGCGGCACGACGTACGGCCGCGAAATTTTGCATGCAAACCCATGTCGTACGTGGCCGTGCTATAGGCTAAGTCAGATATCGCTAAGGGGTCGTCCGTTTGAGAAAATTTCATTTTTTCTAAAATTTTGCAGTCACGAATATTTAGCCTACAAATATGTCATTGCCTCAAGACTGGCACACTAGCTCTGATGTGCTGGTTTTGACAGTCATTCGTTTGTGACTTTTATTTCACCATCTGATGCACAACATGTTCAAAGGTGACGCATGCGAAAGCTGTCATGTTCAACGTTTTGGCTAAGTAATTTTATCTCATGTTGGCTGAACTTGGCTCACAACCATTGGCCTATACTTTATAGCTGTAAGAGTAACAACTGCGATCAAGCTAATTTGGAAAAGACCAATTCCTTGTCGTTCGTATTCGCCAGACGGCAGCATACGATTGATGGTTTGGCTGCAACTTGCAATTGCATGTTTTGGCTTGAGGTATGATCCCAAATCTTCCCTTCCACTGCCAAATGGCATCAAAATCGGTCGAACCGTTTAAGCACTATAGGCAGGATGCGCGAATATGACAGACGAGTGAGACGACAGACAGACCGACGAACCACGCTATGCAGAAAAGGGTATATAGAAATAAATAAAATCGTCTGCGCTGCAAGAGCGTTTCCACCTAACCACTATGGCCTAAAATCACAATCATAGAAACTTAAGTTTGGCTGGCGATGAAGGTGACGGTACAAGTGGACGGTGCGGTAAGTCGGTCGGGCACTGTTGTCGGCGACTTCGCAGTGCTGTCAGTGACGCGCCTGTACGTCGGTGCAATGCCTCCGACCGGTGGTAACACATCAACGCACGCGTCTGTATCCTGGCAGCTGCCACTTCATCCGACGAACAATCTTCACGGATGTCTGCGACAAGTAGGCTATTAACACGCTGTACGGCAATAAAAAGAACTCTCTACAAAAATGTGAATTTCAGTTTTGTACGAAGCTTTTCGTGTGTTATCAAGGAGAAAAATTTTGCTACAGTCAGAACAAGTTTCGTGCAATAATAATTTTTTATATATGAATTAGCAAAATTACGGCGCTTTAGAAATTGTCATTGCCCATGCATTTTAATAAAGATAAGCCGCCCACAAAGAAAAACCGCAGCCAAAAACACAATTACTTTACTAATTATTACGTTTATTGTTTTTTTTCTATTTTAATTACAATAACTATTATATGTAAAAGGTTAGTGAGTGATGAACTAATAATATTTTGGCTAAATATATGCTTCTACTAATTTGTGATACAGTAAAGATCGTAACAGGTTTTTTTTGTTATTTCAGCGATATAGGCCTAAATTAAACATAGCATTATAACACGTCACTGTGAGATATTTATTCCAATCATAGTAAACAAAACTTGCTATTATTACAGTTGACATTGCTAACCATTCCAGGGACTAATTAGTCAGACAGAGCTTTTGTCTTGGGCTCTTGTTGTGCTTTTTTTCCGTCTGAGCTCTGAAGGGTTGTTGTGAACTTGAGCTATAACAGACAAACGCCCCAGTGAATTAGTAACGGTGGTGATTGGTCAAGTCAGTTTATTAAACTCAGCCCGACCATCCTTCCGTGAGAAAGTGCGATGAATACCAGTGAAAACCGTAGTACAAAAACGGGCACACCGCGCGATGTACCAGCTCTATATCCGTGGTCGTCCAGCGTAAAGTGGTGTCTGTCTGAGAGCTAAGGAAACAGAAATCAGCGTCACTCTATCGGCCTTGTGGCTCGGTATAGGGACTTCACGTTTACGTTTTACATAACAACGTTTGGTTGAACTTAAAGGTGACGTACACGGCTGACGGAGTTCATCTGGACCTGGTGCATCTCGTGCGTCAGGACTCTGGTGTCGTCGTCGCGCACGGAACTCTGGTGTTTGATCGCTGTTCAGACAGCTTCACAACTCACCCCATCATGTTTGTCGGCGGAACCGAAGCTTCGCTGCAGCTGCCTGGCGCATGGCGGTCGACCACAGCGGCCGGGTATTCTGTTCAGCTGACTCTGACCACCAACGAGCCTGATGGACTTGTCCTGTACGTTCCACTCGGAGACGACGACGAGCAGGACCCCGGTTTTCTTGCCCTCGAACTGTTCGAAGGTGTCGTCAGACCTGCAATCTTTTACTTATGACTATAGTGCAATCAGTTTTGTTAGCTATAGGCTGGGCATCACGTTGGCAGATGCTAGTGGTACTGCGGAGTAAGAGTCATGGTCACTGAGGCAGTACTTCTACACCGTGGGCCATTGAAACGTGTCACTGAACTTTTGTCCATATCTCTGCCGTTTTTGGATCTGCCGTCCGTCCGTTTGTTTATCTACAAATACCGGTAGCTTTTTGTGGGTAGTCCGATTCGAATGAAATTTTGTGTGCTAGTGAGTACTGCATGCCATTTGTCTTGATCCAAGGTCAAGGTCAAGGTCATGAGACCAAATTGAGAAATCTTCCTTTTTCAAAACTTATCTCTTCTGTCATTTACAATAGAAACTGACAATTGACTATTGATTCTTAAATCAGAGGAAAATACCGAAATTCGTTGAAGCTGGATTTTTGATTTTTGGTCTAGTTGTTGCATCATATGACTGTGATCTTCACCAGTATGTAACGTTGCAAAACTGGTATACAAAAGTCGACTGCATCACCAAGGCGAATTTATGGTAAAATAATCCTATGATGTTGGATTTCGCAAAGTAATTGCAGCGGCTATGAGTGACTGGATATAGTTTTAAGCGTAGTCGCCATCCAGCGCAACACACCTAACATACACAACGTAACGATCGCAGGACGCAACGGACGCAACGACCGCTTTTATCCTTGACTTTCGGCCGTTGCATCAGCTGCGTCTGTTGCGTTCGTTACGTACTTTCCTGCGTGCGTTGTGTGCGTTGCGTTGAATGTAAACTCCGACGAAGTCTATCTGTTTGTCTGTGTGTAGGTAAAATGCAGTTAGTGGTGAAGACGACTGGACAGCAGCGAGTGCTCAGAGTGACGCCAGATGGCGGTCGTGTCGACGACTTGAAGCCTCACTTCATCGCCCTCCGAGCAGACAACAGTCGAGGCACCATACAGTTGGATGAGTCTCCGCAGCGTAGCTTCACCATAGCATCACGCGCCACGGTCGACAGCAGTAGCACCACAACGTCGTCGTCGTCCACGATACACCTCGGTAGCTCTGCTCACTCGTCCGACACACCGGCGCGGCGTCCCTATCTCTCGCCTAACGGATATGTCGGCTGCATCCAAGTGAGTACCCCAAGCTTAAGAACGTGTCTACATATGCGGCGACAAAACGTCACATGCGACAGAAACAGGGCGGGGCTAAGTACAGTGCAGCTATCAATCAACTCGGGTTTGGCAGCGTTATCGCGCGAGACGCCACCAGTGCAGCTTCTCGTGCGATGGCGCGATGGCGCTGCCATGCCCTTTGAGTTTTCCCCATTTTTGTTGCATGTGAGGTTTTGTCACACATTTAGACAATCTCTGAGAGCCTTGACGGCTGGACGGCACGAAAGGCACGGAGATTTAAAAATATTAAAGGCATGTGTGTTCATGGGAAACCCAATGGCGGAGCTACGGAGTGTCACCTGCCATGTGCGATCACAATGTGTTATCTGCAATTTGACACAGGTAAACGTGTTCCGCTTCAACCTTTGCGGTACTCCATTTACCTACCTCGAAGGGATCGAAAGCTGAGTTGACCTTGATGTTTGTTATATGCCGAGATGGTTTATCTGTCAAAGAAGGTCACCACGCAGGTAGTAATCACTTTATGCTGACCAGGCAGGGAGTTGAACAGTTGAACTTACGACCGTTTGATCGCAAGTTCGACCAGTTAACCGTTATGCCACGAAGACATTTCTGTAAAAAGGGATGCGCTTCTGCAACGATTCCCAAAATCGGCGAACTTTTATGATTTACCAGAACACTCAGTGATTTAAATTTATACACCGTGTCTACGAAAAAACTGTGTCACTTTTATTTTTAAATAACTTTGTGAATCATTGGCCGATTTTAATAATTTTTGGCCCGCAAAATTATGAAACAACTTTGCGTAGAGGATTATACTTTAACTCGCTTATCTTAGTAATGTCGATACACTACCTTGTGAGATGCAGAAGTCGCAGTTTAGCCATTTACAACAGAAAATTTATACTGGCCAGCGCATGCATTGGCTCAAAAAATCACTGAGATCACAAAATCATTGAAAATCGGTTACATATTCAATTTTACTGATATTTATTTTATATCGTACGTCGACGAACTGAAATGATGCATCTGGGTCAGCAGTTACTGAACACGCTGTTGGCGAGCGGCGCCAACGTCCACTGATTGCGTTCGTGCTGGAAAAAGACATTTTGAGCACATGCAGTAATAAAGATAATGTGATGTGACACGTGTGACTGTTTTAGAGATAATAACTGTTACTTATGTTTGTTGCTATTCATTTGCTGGAGACTGTATGCTATGTTGTTGGTGTACATAGGACGTGCGCGTGGGAGCGCGCCGAGTAGACCTGGTGTCGCTGGTACGTCATCAAAAGTCGCCCGGCGTGATGGCCTACTGTCAGGTGCCCGCCAGCCACACACGTCACTGTGCGTCAATGCCGTGTCTACATGGCGGAGTCTGTCACGAGCGATGGAACCGCTTCACCTGCGACTGCTCGGCTACTGGACATCGCGCACCCGTCTGCATGCTGCGTACGCTACGCTCTTTTGTGTACGATTCAGGAAAACAGGACTGACGCGCCAAACTCATTTATAATTCGACAGATATTGCATGATTTGTAATTTTTTTCTGTTTATAAGCGGCACGTGGGAATTTTGTTTGGGGCTATGGGTCAGGAGTCTCAAAAAAGAAACTGGGAAAGCTGAAATACAGTGCGAAATTTCTGTCATTGACAAATTGTTCAACGAAACGTTTGGCATGTTTTATTATCCGTAATTTTATCGCGAAAATATTAGAAAGGCACAAAAACCTGTCTGCTGTTAAGTGAAATGAGTGCTTTTCACATTCACACTTTCATGTGCTTACAAGTAGAATTCGTCATGGTGAAATACTTCTTTTACTATTATTTCAAATATTTACATGCAGGTAATGGTATTTTGCGTTGAGGTATAACAAAATAATACACTGTGTTCAGAAAAAAACACCCACTCACGTTTTCTGTTATATTTCCATTGAAAATGCTCAGATTTCCATAAAAATTTTCAGCGAATGTTTAGGAGGGAACTGGTATTTCACCGGTAAAAAAGTTAAATATTTTTTGCTACTTGTGACGTCATGCTGACGTCATTTTCGCGTTAGTAAATTATAGGTTTTACCGTTGAAGACAGACATCTGAAAATGCTTGCGAGTCAGCAAGGGTTATGTAGGCGTAAGTTTGTGCTACATGTTTTTGGACAATGGACAGACAATGGAATATTGATGGAATGAAACTTTTAAATGAAAATAATTGCCATGACTGGCAGTTTCAAGCCGTTTAACATTAACTGATAGCGGGCAAGTAATCATTTACGCAGTGAGTGACGCAGTGTGCGTACACCTGCCAGCATCAGGATCTCCCACTCGGTCAAGAAGATCAACCAGTTTACAATAAAAAATGTGTGACGAATTAGCATACTTTTGGGGTTAGTTAGGCCTAACACAATGACCAATTGATGTGTTTAACGTTTTTATCAAATGTCTGTCTTCAGCGATAAAACCCTTAATTTACAAACATAAAAATATGACGTCAGCATGACGTCACCGGTAGCCAAAAATATCTAACTTTTCCATTTTTAAAATACTTGTTTCCTAGTAAACATTCCCTTAACATTTTTTTTGCAAATCTAAGCATTTTCCACAGAGATATAACAGAAATCGTGAGTGGTTTTTTTTCTGAACACAGTGTATAAATACTGCAGACGGTCGAAGAATGGACTTTAAGATGACGGTTGAAGCCAACAGTTTTAACCAAAGTAACACAACTGGAACGTAGGCAAGCAAGTCGATAAAGTGTTTGTGTTTCGTTGATCGTTGACTATTACTATAGCATTATAACTGAAGCACTATACGTGTCTGCCAGTGCAGCTGCGACGACGTTGAGATTCGACGGTTCGCAGTACTTCCGGATGTCGATGTCGGAGATCTGGTCACGTGGTCTGACGACGTACAACATGTCGCTGCGTATTCGCACGCGTCAGTCCTACAGTCATCTCATGACGTTGACGTCGTCGTCACGACTGCACAGCTTGACGCTCGTTGTGGCGGCGGGGCGCGTCAAACTTCGACTTCCGACGCCTCCGCCAACTCATCAGTCGTCGCTATCGTCGCCTTTCACTCCGTCTCGAGTGAGTTTCATAATTCTGATTATTTATTTTAATGTTTTTTTTTGTAAATTAAAAAAAATGTTTATTTGTTTTTACGGCTTTTTTCGGACATTTTAAAGCGTCTTCCGTATGTGCAATTAAACATTCCCTTAGTTATGATGGTGATGACGATAACAGCTATATGCCTAGACCTATAGGCTAGTTCTGCCACCTGCATGGCAAATTAGTTTTTATCTTTCAGATGACCATGCCATGCAAACATCCACGATGGTGACTGATGTTTTGAGACCTCGGCTTAACTCTGAGTTGAATAATTACTTTTTTCACTACAGCATGATAACATACGCAGGTCATATAGTAGAAACGAAAAGTAAAAACGAAAAAAAAATAAACTATGATTGCCGCACCAACAAACGTAGACATTGGGAAGTGTTTAGCTTACGGACCCTTTCCCTTGATGTAAGCTATTACTTTTTCCCAGATGGAACTGCAGCATATATGTATATGCATACACTACTGTCTTGGCTTTGCCGCTGCCTTTTGCTGTTGCTGTATGGACAATTTGTCAGTTTTTGATTTTTAGATGCTCATGTCATGCAGGCGTCCACGATAGCGATCGAAATAGGCTAGCAAGATCTTGGGTTCAGTTCATAATAGGCTTACACGAACTCGGTTCGGCGACCGTCTACGCCTGGACTGATCACTAGAGGAAATTAACGAGCACGGCTTAATTTGTGTTGCTACTGTCCTGTATAAACGGCGTGCACAGTATGGGGTACCGGTGTCACTTATTTTGGAGGCGATTCTTGGTATCACATTGGCGGTACGCTGTGCAACTTATATGCGCTTGATTTTGCAAATCCCTACACACCAGATGCGTTCCTCCAGCTCACAACAATGCAGTCCAAAACTTCCCGCAGACCCCGCTGGCGGAGCGTTGTATGCTCCCACAGACCCTCGAATCACTGAATCCCCGCGCTCTTCGTCTCGACCTCGGCGTCTGTCAGTGAGTCCGCCTCACTTTTTTGAAGGAACTACAAGCACTGCTTACAAGTTATTAGTTGATGCTGAATTGTGCCGGAAGACGAGACGCGCACAGCCAAGTTATGTGTTGTCGGCCGCTGAATGCCGCGTTATTAATTTCTGCTCCTCACAACAGCAGCAGTCGCGTTGTCGCAGTGCTAGTAGTGGTCGATCCGTGCAACAGTGTCTCGATTTCTGGAAAAACAACTTTAGTCCGCAGTCTTATAAAGGATGTTTTGGATTGATCACTGTCTTCATTGTGTGTCATACTGAAAGATAAACCGAAATATAGCGGCATACGTGGCACAGTGCTGTTTTGTTAGATGTAGCCGAGCCGGCTGTGGTTATGTGACTGTGTCTGCACTCTGTAATTACGTAACATACACACTGTGTCCCAAAAAAACATCCCCGACATTTTCAACTGTTATCTTGAAAATCAATTATAAAAAATGTTAATAATTTTTGGCACAGATATTCCTGACACAACTTGCCATCAAATTTTCGTTCAGTTTCCCACCTAACCCAACATATGCTTCTGCACTACCTAGGGAAAGCAGATCAAGCCAAATATGCATTAAAATAAACAGAAAACCTGAAAAAGCATCTCCAACATTATCGATCGTACCTTGAATAAAAATTAGCAGATTTTAATACTAATTAGCAGAAATATTTATGACACAACTGGCTATGAAATAAGTGTTTTAGTTTTTACCTCACCCAACGTCTGCTTTTGCACTACCTATGGAAAGCAGACCAGGCATGATACGTGTTAAAATAAATGGAAAAACGTCAATAAATTCTATCTGTCCTAATTTGTGGGCCCCAACAGCAGGTCTATTACAAGGTCTGACTGTCTTGCAGCAGTGTGTCCACCAAAATAAGTTTAAGAATGTTTGTAACGTCAAGAAGTGACTGGTAGAGCCTGTATTGGTCAGGAGGAGAACACTATCGATATTGCAGCTGTCAAGTGGGTCAGTGTACAAGTGTCACAGTGGGCCAACACTTCAAGCAGTTTTACTGTAGGCAGTTGAAAAATGGATAACTGAATGAAATGTCAGCCACAGTGTCAGAAATGTGAACAAAATGTGTTTTT
>Ga0056128_1000990_pt1 | contig 29665 bp, 19 predicted proteins | sample WorMetLIZISLAND2_FD_71113 | JGI IMG/M metagenome (GOLD analysis project Ga0056128, IMG submission 71113) | Marine gutless worms symbiont microbial communities from Max Planck institute for Marine Microbiology, Germany - Olavius geniculatus... ... | reverse complement strand
ATCACAATTATATTTATACATCCGTGACAGACAGATTGACAGACAGACGACAATCGTGCCAGAGACGCGCTATTCAGCATGGCTGTAGCGCGTGAAAACCACGACCTATGTTGATGGTGCGTTAGTGACGCATATGTAGTAAGTCTTCTTTTGCATTAAGTTTTTGCTTGAGTTGTCTTGTAGGCCTATTGCATGACTTCCAGATTTTGTACACTGACGTCCAAATTTTTTAGCTTGGAAGTCATGACGTCCTGAAAATTCAGGTCTATTGAAAACCCTGCTCCAGTGGTGAAAAATCTGGTTCATTCATGACAAATTGTTGAAGTTTTACAGTTACAGTTACAAAAAATGCAAAGCGATGGCATTTACTATAGGGATAGTTGGACTTTTACGCGTTCGAGCAATACAGTGCACTAGCACACAGAGCTTTCAAAATGGTTGCATTTTTGGAACGCAAGACGCCTGATTTCATGTCCCCGTGTTGCTTAGTACTGACACAATAAACATTTTTCATTAGCGAACCATGTTAAGCTCACCATCGAAGCAGGGTAGCAACGGACAGCAATAGTTGAGACTATCCAGCTTGTACCCGTGACACATTATGACGTCAGCATTACGTCAGGACTAGCAAAGAATTTTTAATCAACTGCCATATTTTGTTGCAATATTTTGAATTAGTATTTCTTCAGCTACAACTGGTACAAATTGTGTGTAAATTGATCATCATTTGAGTGAATTATGAAAAAGAAACAAAAAAAGGTCCTTTTATGAAACACTGTGTATAACCATTGACCAAGGTCAACTCAGCCTTCCATATCTCCGAGGTAGGTAAATCGAGTACCAGCCTACCTGGCTGGTGTTAAGGGAAGGGGGTGGCGCGTTCACGTGTGTCGGGTGGCAGATAACACTGCATGATCCAATATGACAGGCGACGCTCGGACGCTCCGTAGTTATGAAATGGGTTTTCCACAAAGAACGGCATACACACTCCTTTAACCTTTAATTAGACAATGTTTGAGAGGGACGAGCAGAGACCGTTGTATGCGGGTGGGAAATACAGCGCTGCAGCCGCAGCGTGGTAGTTCAGTGGCGAAGAAAACCCTCCCGACGCATGACGGGAAGCTGGTGCTGGTAGGTGACTTCCGGTTCCGGTGGGTGTGACAGAGGGCGTGGTCGTTACGGTGGCGCCGTCTGGTGTCGAGTGTTGTCGGTAGACGATTGGTAAGCGGTTCATTCGCTGGGCGGCGTGAGCCATGTTAGCTGCCTCGAGCTCGGTGGCTAGTTGACGCTTCCACTTGTTGCGTCGGTTCTGGAACCAGATCTTGACCTGAGTCTCAGTGAGACGCAGGGACGACGCCAGCGCCGAGCGCTCTGAGCTGGACAGGTAGCGTTTCACGTCGAACACTGACTCTAGCTGGTACACCTGCAGACAACACAGCACACCACCCATAGCTAGGCTGCACAGCACAGTATGTTACAGAGAGACTACTTTGGGACCACAAAACACACTTCAGTTGTAGTATGATCGCTACACCGGAAGTAGAAATAATCTGTAATAACAAACAGCGCGAAAATTTGTACGGCGAATCTGTTTCATGAATGTTGAAGACCGCCGCGCTGTAGGCCTGCTCAACGACTGCAGTCTCTGCAACTGTAAGCGACTGCGACAATACTTTGAAAATATAGCGGATAAAACCGAAATGCGGACGATAAGTCTGTTGACCACATCCAGCTTAAACAAACTGTTTTCAAGCGATCATAGGCCTATCATACGATACGATTAGCGTGGTATTAGTAAGTAGCCTACAAAAGCACTTCAAGACTACGTTACAATAAAACGGCTAAACTCATAAAAACAGAAATAAGAATCAAATAATAAAACGACAAAACAAAAAGTATAGATAACGGAAATGAAAATGTCGCCACCAAAACCGAAAGTACTATTACCTTCGTTGGCACGACAGTTATCGACATTCTGAGGGAAAATTAAAAGTTTACAACAACGAGCTGAAATAAATGTCCGCTGCAGGGGGCGACTGCGATCAAAAAATTTCAACGCTATCTGTCATAGTTCTAGATTTGTGTGTAGGCCTACTTCCGGTTTTGACTGCCCTATCAGCTGTCGTCCGCTTTGTTACAATCACTTGCCAACACTATACTATATAGTTCTTCTTCGTCTTCAGCTCGCTGCAATAACTGTGACTGCATTTGAAAACCTTGCCAAAGTGTCCAAACCTTTGGAGAATTCAGCTTTTTACGTAGCCTCTGGATCGGCAGCAGCAAGATTGCTTGCTTAGTGCTTACTGTACCAGCAACCACGAAACAATTAGGCCTACAGACGATGTAAAATAGTCACCTGGTGGCGAGAAAAGACGGTCCTCGTCTTCTTTCGTTTCTTGCTGTCGATATCCTGGTCGTCGTTGTCGTCGTCGACGTCATCGTCATCGTCCACGACTTCTGACGTCAGCGACGCGTCATGCAGTGACGTCGAGGCGTGACGTCGACGAGCGTCGATGATGACGTCACAGTCTACGTCACGACTGACGTCATCACTGTGAGGCGTGGTCTGTCCGGCTTGGTCAGTAGGGGGAGGTGGTGACTTGACCTGAGAGCGCCCGTCACTGCCAGGTCGATCAACTTTGCTTGTCAGAGCATACACGTCCGACTTCAACTGATCGGCCAGTTTACTCTCTGTAATATTGCAATATATAGGGTGGGCCAAAAAACTAAGCGATTGCACTTTGTCTATATTTTCGCTAAATATTGAACAATTTTTACAATTTTTTTACCAGTGGACTCTGTAAGAAATTTGCTACTCGGGGGCGTGCACATCACATTTATTATATCGCTACACTACCTTGTAAAATATAAATATCCAAAAATGTACAATATCTACAGGTGTACAGAAGGTATAATGATAAATTTTTTTAAGTATTTAACTTAAATGTTAAAATATGAGTTATAGTAAATGTCAAAAAATTGGAAGGCATATAAAACATTTTTCAAATAATTTGAACGATTTTACTGTGCACTAATTTTCCATGTACATTAATGCCGGTTGATGGCAGCAATTTTGTTCAGTTAACTGCATCAGCATACAGAGCAATGTATTTTAATTGTGCGGCTCTGCAAGTTGTGCACTATTTTTTGAAACATGAAAACTTACTCCGTAGCTACATCTAAACCTTTTTGACACTTATTATAAATTATATTTAACATTTTACTTAAATACTTAAAAATTTACCACTCGATCTTATTACAATCTGTAGATATTGTACGTTTTTGGATATTTATATTTTACAAGGTAGTATAGCGAAAAAATAAGTGTGATGTGCATGCCATTGAGTAGCAAATTTTTTTCAGAGTCTATTAGTAAAAAATTGTGAAAATTGGTCAATATTTAGCGAAGATATGAAAAAAGTACAATAGCTTACTTTTTTTGGCCCACCCTGTACTCTTCAATATGAACAACATCATATCTATAATAAACGTCCGACATTCAGTACTGACGAACGTATAAGTCTTCAGACATAATGTACAAAACTGTGAAAAAATACGAGTTAGTACAAATAATTAGGCCAAGTCAAATGTTACGTATAGTTAGTAGGCATAATAGGCCTACTGTAGCTTTAATGAGAACACTCACTGACTGCAAACCACTACGGCCGAGGTTAAACAAGTTAATAAATCCGGAAGAAGAACAGTTTATCAAAACAAAGTAGCGTAATGGAATTTGGGCTTATGCAGTTGCAGTGGGCATAATAGTGGGCCTATATGCTGACCGTGAGAACTTTTCCAGTCGGCGGCGACCAGCGCAGACAGTGCCGGAAATGTGTTGAAAACGAAACTTGCCGGATGTAGACCGAAACTCAAAGAATTACTGTCGGCAAATCCGGGTCCAGCAACAGTTGTCGGCTGGAAGTGTAGACGACTGAGCTGCTGCTTCTGCTGCTGCAGCCGACTTGACGCTACTGTCAACCACATTAACATAGGCTACACGAGACTTTGATGACGATGATGATGACGAAGATGATGACGAAAGTAATAATAATATGCTTAATAATAACAGGTCGTAGAACTGGGGCAGGAGATCAGTAGACACACGAGACAATAATGCAATGTGCACAGCTGCATATTACACTACCGTAACACAAGTCTTTAAGTAGTAGACCTAAGTTCTAACCGTATCAAAATCTAGAAATAATTCTTAGGGCTATATATTACAGCATAATATAGTACTATTATAATATAGCATTAACGTGTTTTACAAAGTACTCTATAATACAATAAAAAAGCCTTTAGAGGCCCATCATATTTCGACAAAAGTACTAGAAAAGGCTCCAGTGGGATTCGAACCCGCGATCTCCTGCTTACTAGGCAGGCGCTTTAACCAACTAAGCCATGAAGCCGAGGTTTGTTGGCTAATTAACTGTTATGAATAAAGCACTAGTTATGACTCTATTTTTGTAAAAATTTCTGTTTCTTTTTTTGGTTACATTAAGAATCAAGTATTGCCATAATACGTACAAAAACTATATACATACTGACAACACGAATTACTAATACTAATAAGCAAGCCGTTTAATAAAGCGCCATCTGGCGAACGTTGACAGTTTAATTACGCGCGACAGCAGGTACTGCTATAGCGCGTCTTAGCCATCGCAATTCTTTCTGTCCGTCTTTCCGTCCGTCCGTTACATGAGTGAATCAGACAAAAATGGTGCTAGATAGGATCACCAAATCTTCACCGTCGGCTGCCTGGAAGATAGTGATTTACTATGGCGTACCATCGCTGCAAAAATCACCAATATTTAATAAATCAATGAAACTTGACATTCTTAATTGCTTGCAGCCTTAATGAATGATTTGAAGTTTCATTGAATTATATCGGTGATTTTTTGCAGCGTTGGCACGCCATACGCCATAATTTGCAGCACCAGTTTTAGGAACCGGTTACCCGGTTGCAATTACCCGGGTACCGGGACCCAGTTTCAACTTCTAAGCATACAATAAAGTGACACATGTACACCTTTAATCACACAATATTTTTTTCAAAAAGTTAGTTTTTTCATAAAAAACGTCTATGTGTCTACTATAGGCCTATCAAATATGTACACAGGTATATATAGCATAAATGTACAAAACATCAGTTTATACACTTGTTAGCGGCAACATTTAAGGACTTGCACATCGAAAACAGCAAAAAATGCAAAAGGTGATATTGCCCGCATCACACTGACTGTGTGTCAATGTGCTGCTGAATAGCATCACCTTTCGTAATTTTTGCTGTTTTCGATGTGCAAGTCCTTAAATGTTGCCGTTAACAAGTGCATGACCTGATGTTTTGTACATTTGCTGTTTTATTACTAAAATACTGTGTTCCTACTGGTGATCGGTTAATTACAAAGATATTGCGCTTCAAATATTTCTTACAGTAGCCAAGTCGCTTATAACTGTTACTTACTACCTAATGGCGTGACTGAACAAAGCAAACGACACTCGTCATGCATGACGTCACCGCTGGCCAGCACTGCTGACAAAATGGACAAATAAATTTTTGGCAAAAATTCTACAAATTTCGTTGCCAAGGCAACGAAAGTCAACCATGGTAGACACTAAAATTATTTATGTGCTCCACCCTCAAAACCCCTTATTAGATGCAAGAATCTCGAAGATATCTCATACAGAATAATTGTCGAGTTATAGCCCATTTTATCCCAAATTTCGTTCCATTGCAACGATGGTCAGTTGGGGTAAAATTGTGGGGGAGCCTCCAGAATTGTTAGAAATGTTGTAGATGACTTTTTGACGCTTTTATTCAACACAACATTCCAATTCAATTCAGACAGAGAGCATATCCGAAAGCAAAGTCCTTCAACTGACCGCTAAGCGACTAAGCCTAGAGAGTGACGTCAAGAGGCGATTTCCTGGCTACAGGCTGTAGCCCCAAAAATGTAAACACTCTCACTAGTCCCTCCTTCTAACAGACTCAGGGCCAACAGATCGCCTTTTTGGGAACCGAGACAATACCGACAAAGCCTCAGCCTACAGCCACTGAATATTCAATTTCTTCCCTAAGCTTAGCTGTGACCTTCACCTTAGCAAAGCCCAACAACAGTTTTTTATAAGTAGTCATCTCTCACTCAGCCAAGCAGCTCGCTATGCTGAGCTGGCAGCACTAAGTGACCTTTGAGAGACTTTCCCTGTAAACCAAATACAAATTAGCTATTCATTAAATTAGCTGTCCTCCAAAATTTGATTGGCAGCATTTGCTGGCCCATCCCGGAAAATTCCCATAGGCCTATAGACACAAAAATCTCGCAGATATCTCTTACACAAACCGAGTTATAGCTAATTTTGTTCGAAATTTCGTTGCCATGGCAACGCGGGTCGGTCGGGAAAAATGCGATTGGCGGCGATCAATGGCCTCTTCCCGAAAACCCCCCTATAGACGCAAAAATTTCGCAAATATCTCTTACACAAGCAGACTTATAGCCCATTTTGGCCCAAATTTCGTTGCCATGGCAACCAGGTAGGGTCCGGGGTAAAATTAAATGACACCATTAGATTGGCCATTCCCGAAAACCATACCATAGAACCAGAAATTACGACTCTATCTTATACACAGCCATCTGTAATAGTAATACTCATTCATTCATTCATTCATTTTATTATTCTTTAAAAAAGCTGACAAACGCAGCTTATAAAACATATAGTCAGTAACCAAGTATAGCAAATCTGACATAAGCCTAGTTTACAAAGATATGCACATCAATAGCTGTCTCTGTAAAGCATGCGAATGACGAAGTCACGTTCGTTGAGATAGCCTAAGTAGTTTTGTTAAGCAGAAGTTTGTCATGAGAGCGTGGTCTGAGGTCATAAGATGACGGTTGGCGATCCGGAATCAGGGGCTGGAGGACATGAACCGAGTTGCGTAGAATTTTACGGAACAGTTTATCGTCAGCAGAGTAAAATAAATCCTCAACAGAGGCGGCGTCGTTGTCGTCCAGGTACCCGAGACGTCGGCAGCGTTTCAGCACAGCATTCAGTCGCGCCCGGTCAGCGGCGGAGCACAAGCCTGACTGTTTGTTATTACAGATTATTAGTCTAGCGTAGTGAATGAATAATTAAAATCATCGTGTCCAATGTCAACTGACAATAACTGGGATCGGTGAGTGGGATTGGTTCGCAGTGGGCTTTCATACACCCAGTGCTGTCGCGCGTTCCCCTTTGCGTTAGCTGGGCTTTCTTGTTGTCACTGCTCATCATCACATTAAACGTCAAAGTCACAAGTGACAGTTCCAACTAAATTTGCAGTGCATTTCGAATCATAATCTAAGTTGTGTGCTTATTGTCATCTCCCTAAAGAAAATCTTATATAAGCATTACAGTGACCAGTGGTTTTTGTTTAACTTTAAATTATTCTCATAATTTCCAGGCCAACTCAGCTTGGCCATCCTTCCGTGGGTATGCGCAATGAGTAGGCTACCATTGTAGTGTGCAGGCCCATAAAGGGAATGAAACAAGAAGACAGACTCACGATAAATGAGAGGTGACGTGGGAGGCATGGTCCATGAACGTATCACAGCGTCAGCACTGCAGCCACCGGCTTGGTCAGCTGTCGACTGCGTCTTCTGAGAACACAGATTAAGTTGGTCTCGGTAGAAGTACGTAGTCAGCTGGTCGGGTTCGCTCTGGCTGACGGACATGGAGGGCTGATGTGCCGTACCCGTGGAAGAAGCTCCGTCAGCCGGCCGCAGATCCCGGTCCCCGTCCAGGTCCCGGACTGCTGGTTTCTCATCATCGTCGTCGAGTATGCTGCTGATGGAGAAACCGATCTTTTTCGGTGCGCTCGAGGTCGACGGCGAATGCGGCGATGATTCTGCTCCTACACGGCAAGCTTCGCTCACGTCTGCAGTATCCGACGGTCCTCCTGGATCCACGTCTGCATCGGCATCCCCGGCCACGCAACCGCTGTCAGCTCCAGGTCCTGGAAAACTAATTTCTGCACTGGCCATTCAGGTCGATTAGATTAATGGGGTAGAATCCGCTGGCTTCAAATTCAACAAAAATTTTCAGCCAAACCGTCTACCGCTGCGAAAAATCAAATCCGATGCGCGAACATTCAGCTGTCTAACGGGCGACGAATCACCTAAACCACGAATATTTCGTAAGGTTTTCGGTCTTGAAACAGGACCAAATGAATATAATTATTCGTCTTTCTTTTTAGGTCTTGTGTTCAGTTTGTGTTTAGCCCGTGACTTACGTACAAAAATACGACAAAGTTCAGTGGTGACAGTTCCTTCAAAAGCTAGGTCTATTTGTAGCCTGCACAATAGACCCGCAGCGAATTTGTACGTCGCACCTTGCTGCTGTTGCTGCTGCTGCTGTCACGCGTCTATCATCATGTTCATTATCTGAGTTGTCTGCGCGGTGCGTCGTCTTACCTGGGCAGGTGCGAACCTGTTTCACCTGCAGTCGCCAGCCAATAGCCTGCCGACACTAGCTTTGATTGACGTTTTATCACTGCTGCTTCTGCGACCGATACGATCAACTCATCTATCAAACTGCACGCTTTTGACTGGCAATTAGACAATTTTTTTTATTTCGCAAAATAAAATTAATAGAAAGTAAAAGAAGTCAGAACGTAGTACGAACCACTGTTGTGACCCTGGTTTAATGTAAACCACAGGACTATTATTGCTGGAGTGAATGAAAGAAGCGAAATACCGATAAAAATGAAGATAAAAACAAAAAAACGAACATGTGAGAAAGAGAAAGACAGTTTCGGCAATGCAGAAGCAAAAGATAAAGAGTATATTAACAGCATATCAGCACATAAATTGGTACCATAAAGGTTTTCTATACAAAAACTTGACACGACAGAAAAGAATCTAGTGTTCTTAAGTCACCCTCATAAATAAATGAGTTTAAACTATAATATAGTAATAAAAAAACTTCGATAGAAGCTATAAGCTTAATAGCACATATTTTTTGTTTTAATTTTGTCTCTGCAGAATGCCGACATGAAGTACTTGGCAAAGACCACAGAGTGAGGCAAAAAAGTGGACCCTAAAGTTTTTCGCTGTTTTCTCAGCAGCCGTTTGAAATTTTAATTTGAAAGTTTAAAGATTTATTTACTAAAACCTTCTACATTTAACTGCCAATTAAAATTTGATTCTGTTGAAAAACAACGAAGTTACAGACTTTTTAACATTACCGCCTACCGATTTTTCACCATTCAAAAATGTTCCGGCTACAACACTAATTTCATAACATCGTTGGAACAACACAGCTAAATAATGATCAAATGTCAGAATTCCATTGTCACTGCGAATGTTCAAAGTGTTCACCACCAGCTCCAAGCAACAATACCAGCCTACAGTAGTTTTATTTGAGAAATCTTTTACAGCCGTGTTGATCAGTCCCTGTGGCAGGTTGCCCCAGATAACCTGAAGCGCTTCCTTTAGTTTGGCGCTTGTTTTCAGCTTTGTTTTAAACTTGCAACAAGCGTCCAACATTGCACATCATACGTCATAGTCCATTGGGTTTATATTCGACGAATTTGGAGGCCATTGGTCTTTTGTGATAATATCTGGACAGCTGGCTGGCAGCCAGTTCTGTGCGCTGCCCGGCGTTGCTCGCTGTGTGTGCTGACGCGCCCGGAGCGTCGTCCTGCTGGAAGATGAATCCGGTGGGCAGCCGGCGATTACTTTAAAGGAACGATAATTTAGTGATAATTTATAAACAATATAAATTGTTGCTTATCAAAACGTCACTGTGACGTAATCGGCATTAACGTGTAATCAGTTTTTGAAAATTAAATAGCACTTTTAGCATGAACATTTTTGAATGCCGAAAAATCGGTAGACGGTCGTGTTAAAAAATCTATAACTTCGTCGTTTTTCAACAGAATCATATTTTACTTGGCAGTTAGATGTAGAAAGTTTCAGTAAATAAAGCTGTAAAATCTCATATTAAAATCCCAAACGGTTGCTGAGAAAACGGCGAAAAAATTTAGAGGTTTACTTTTTTCTGCCGCACCCTGTAGAGCTGACACAGGGTGTAGGTACGTTGTGTCGACATTCAATTAGTGGCAACGATTATAGCGCCACAATAAGAAATTGGCGCTTAGCGTCCATCAACCATGGTAAGACCGTAAGACGTGTATCAGGTTACGGTGCTGGTTCCTTATTTTTGGCCCCGAATGGAAACAGCTTGGTATTTAGCAGAGATGCTGATAGCGGCGAACGATTGGGCCTTTGCACTCTGTTTGGTTTAACAGTAAAAGAGGTTCTTTCCATCATCTTTTTTGTTTTTCCTTCCTTTCTTTTACAACGTAAGCTGAGCTTGAGAGGCCAAATGACAGAATCTTTTTCTGCAGAATGGAGCTCCTAGAGTCTACCGTGAAACTTGGTAAGCGGGCATTCGTTGACGATATGACATTGTTTCTTTGCTGCCACGATCGCAGGCACAGAATGGGTTCGTCGCCCATGTTCCAGACATGAAGAGTAGCAGTGCCAGTGAGAAAACGGTTAAGAAGTGTCCAGTCTTTACATTTCAGATCGAAACCAGATGTAAGACTGATCAGTTATCAGAAACTGGTTGGGTACTTCCTTTTTAGAGCAGGCTATCTTCCAGCCAATGTAAAAAATGTGGACCATCAGGGGCTTCTATTCCGGGTGGGCGCAGCTTGTGCCCAGTGAAAAATAAAAAATAAGTTTTGTTAAGGGTGTATGCAAAACTGCTATTACTAGAAGCGCTGTTTTAGCTCAAAATGGACTAAAAACTGGCATCGTGGCGGGCTCTGCCAGATCCGGGGGGAAAAATCAAGATAAAGGTGTAACGGTGTAACTTGAGTCCGATTTTGATTTTAGATTTGGGAAGCCATGTCAGACCATATCGGACTTCTGGATGGCAGTCAAACTTGAGAACTTTCTCTTCCATTATTTCTATCATTTTTCTCTCTTATGCATTCTTTCCTTGTTTCATCTCCTCCGTTTCTGTCTTTTCTTGATTAGGCGTCTGCCGAATTCTGCGAGTTTCGTGATGGTCAATGCGGAGCTCGGCTGCAAAATGCAACTTGGTGTTAAAAGTAAAAGTAAAAACAACGTATATCACGCAGCCTACATACTTTCAAATGAATTAATTATTAGACGGTAGCAGGAGCAAAATCTATATCGTAAAATTATATTGGGAGGTTACTGCTCTGCTGTTGAGACGACTCCGATTCATGCTTTTAGCACTTAGTTATCAATGCGTCGGAGTTGCAGCCGGCGTGAGCCGTGTCGGCGCTAAGCGATGCCATTGACAGACGGCGACGGGCACTTTGTCGGCAGTCGCTGCTGCTAATCGCCATAGGTGGCGTTTAGTCGCCATTGGGCCACCCGCCATGCTTGTGGAAAAAGAGTGCGAGGTTGGCGACCTCTGTCGGAAAAAATGACGTAGAACAGCTGCTGTATACGCCCAAATTCCATTACACCGACTTTGCGACAAAGTCCGCCGACAAAGTCCGCATGATATGTGTCCAGGACTTTCCCCGCGGGGAAGTTTCGGTGAACGTCGGCGTAATGGAATTTGGGCTACACTGAGATCTTTACAGTAGCTTACCCCCATAACATGAGGGCTAGGTGAGATGGTATGGGCATGTGTGAGTGTGTCAAGAGAACCATGGAGACAAACCTTCTTGAAGACTGAGAAAGAAATCGATCGACGTCGTCAAATACAACATGGAGGACTTGCGTCTCAACGTGGAAGCCGCAGAGAATCGAGCTGAATGGAGAAGGTGAGTGAACGCGTGTGGCTGACCCCTCACCTTATAGGGATCCACAGCCTGAAAGAGGGAGAAAAACCCATAACGTGATTCGCACCTATACTCTCATTTTCTATTTGTAGCCTGTTGACCATAATTTATTTGATGGTACAAAATAATATTTAATGAATTAAGAATCAAACTAAGCATGTTATTGTCAATAAACGAGATAACAACAGTGACACATAACGCATCAAATTTAACTTTATCTGGATTTCAGTCGGATGTCTATCAGGTAATGGATTAGGGTTCAGAATTGGGTTAAGTTTAGGGTTAGAAGCTAAAGCTAAAAAGGGATATTTGTGTTTTTTACTCCGGCCGAAGATCCCGATAGAATCGTAGAAGAACGATGGTCAGATATAAACGTGTTTCAGGTTGGCAGTAAAATCGCGACGTGTTGACTGCTCACAATGGCGCCGTAAATATCCGACGTGATTTCAATTTGATTGACGAATTTTGACTGCACAGTACTTCTCTGTACAGAGCGATTTAAACGGTTGCAAGGGTGGGCTGCCGGACAATAAACCCCCCGCAGGGGATGAGCGGTCTTAAGACTCATTTTCCGGCTGACTGCTGATCGGTTTGGCGTCTGACAGTAATTCACCGGAACATTAATCGTTGTTGATGCTTATTTGTGAGCCACCGTTCGTGCGTCGCACGATTTTGTTCGCTGCCCTTCGTTGTTTGCACCATGCGTGCGTCATACAAAGGGAGACGGAAACTACTTCTGTCGTGCCTTCATCTAATGTTAAGCGATTTTAATGAAAATACTTTTAATGGTACATTCAGCAGACAATTTACAATAAAGCGATCGCTGAAGATCCCATCACACCTGAACTACGTCGCTACATTACCTTGTGAACTATTGGTAGACCTATTAATAATTCACACCGCCCGCAGACAGCAACTGCAAATCAAACAAAGTGAAGAGCGTGGCCAATGCGTGTGATTATTTACGCTCATGATAGTGGCAACTGCTATAATAACATTGTTATAGCGACCTTTAAATTCAAGCAGCGTGTCCGCGGCTGTGTCTGTCTGCATGCTGTCTCTGTGTAGTCTGCAGCGGCTATTGTATATAGCAAGTTTTATTTATTTTTTTGTTTTTAATTATACTTTGAGTAACTTGACTATTTTGGTTGGTTTTTCAGCAATAATGCTACTCAGAACAAAAAGCCCAGCTATCGCTAGGAAAAGCCGACTGTACCGCCTACGTCCGAAGCTCAGCCTCCCATTTCCAGTCACGGAGAAAAGGCGATTTGTCATAAGTGAGACAGTTTCATGCATGCTGTGTTAACGGAACGCTGTCTCGAATCTTGCAATAAACGCTAGTATAACATACATCGCACGTGGTCATCTCGCCAAGCGATATAAATAGCTATTGTTCCATGTTTTCTGTCTAGATATTACTTTTTTGACATTTTTGCATGTTTTGTATATTTCGCTACATGTATTATTGTATTATTTAGCTATCCAGCTTTCGAGCTAAAATGTGTTCTAATAAACTCAGTTCAGTTCAATTCACTTCATGTACGTGACGTTGTCATCTCGCCAGGTGATATAAACAGCTACAGAGTATGAATGAACAAGGAAAATATCGGACGCAGGTTTTGCAAATATTTTTCACAATAAAAACGCCTTGCTCGGAAAGATACAGCCTATACAGTTTCTGTTGCAGTAGGCCTACTGACCTTTAAGGTCATTCAATGTGAATAATTTTCATGTTAGTTGAAAGCCAGTATGCGACTTTCTATTAGTGATCAATAGCAACTTAGACCCTATCTCGCACCGTTTAGCCGCAATAGCGCGTAACGGTTTTCAAGGCCTTCCAAGGTCAATGATTTCCATCTAGTCTGTCAAAGCGTATGCCACTTTCTATTAGTAATTAATAGTTACCTAGATCGTATTTCTCACCGTTTGCGAGATATGGCTACTTATAGCTTTAAACATTCTATTCCAAATTGCGACCAAACCGCTGCAGATGGACATATGGTTACTACTGACAGCCTATAGAAAGTCGTTACTGCCCTTTTGCTGGTACCATTGCCGACCTTTTACGACCTACCGTTTACCCACAATACCGCATTATGGTTTACCATAGTGCGTTATTATCCTTCAAGGTCATCCAAGGTCAATGATTTATATCTTATTTGAAAGCCAGTATGTGACTTTCTATTAGTGATCAACAGCAACCTAAGCCCTATCTTGCATTGTTTAGCCATAATACATCCGTGACGGACAGACAGCCGGACGGACAGACGACGGACGACAAATCATGCCAATAGCTCGACCTTTACTAAACAGATGGAAAACTGTACATAGTTTAGCATTCATATGTCGCAAGGCAGTCCAGCACCATATTAAAGATAATGTGATGTAAGTTTTGTTTCACGTTTTTCTTTTTAACTCTTAATTTGATTTTGACCTTAAAGAATAATGTATATCGGCTCACAGCTGCCATGTGAACAACTTCCATCCACTGTTCTTGAATTTTTTTCCTCGATAACGTTTGTTTTGCATATACTTGGTAGTCGCTACTCGTTTTCAACGAATAATCAGGTGTAAGCTGTTCGAAAATAATATGTACCATGTGCCGAAAATGTCGCGAAAACTTTATTTAAAATTTTTTAAAACGAATTTGTGTCTTTATTGCTGGTAAATAAACTTGGTCAATTCTGAGATAAAGCAGCTGCATGGGCACATTGCATAAGGTCACGATGTCGGCAATTATCAAGTTTCGACAGTCTCGTTCGGCGTTAAACCGTACAACTGACGACTGTGTCGATAGAATATATTGGAAGAGCTGATGACATGTTCAGATATAAGGCGTTAATTGGAGCCGTTCCATGCAGCAAAGTGGTGGGACTGAGTTGAGTAACGACGTTTGACGGGTGGTGATCAGCGACGAATACAATGTGGGGACTACATCACTTCTCTTAGCATGTGACGTTCTGGTCACTCTGTAATCAGTCTGCTCTCAGATTTTTTTCTCCAATAATTTCAGTAAGACGCTCATCTTTTGGATGCTACAACATCTTGACTTTCTAGTTTTTTTAAGTAAGAGTCAGGTAGCACATATAGCATTCTCGTTATTTCAGCATTTCATACGCTTGTTGTCATTTCGACATAATCTACAGCATCATCATAGTTCGTCCTTGCTGTGTAGTTGTCGTGGACAGACTGACCAGTGGTCAGTGCCGTGGTCAGCGGTGGTCATTGGCACGTTCCACGCGATGACGAGCAAGTGTAGTGTCAGCTTGTCAGCGCGACACAATGCACTCGACAACTCGCCGCACAAATGCACAGTCGGTCCGTCCGTCGGACTGGCCAATAAAGACGACAACGATTCAGCGGACTAAGGATAGGGTTACGGCATTACGCTGACAATAATTTCTTCCGCCCGTGCGCGTTCCTCTCGTCGACGCCTGCGATCCGTCCATCCCGGCCCGGTCTGACTGACTTCCGGCGCCTGATGAGACGCCACTCTACGCCGTTCTGTCGTCGCAAATTATTATCTGGCTTCCACACGCATGCACGAACTCACGAAATTATTACGCAATCCGCCGTAATTTTACGTGAAATCCTTATATTAACGAAGGTCCGCAGTTTGCTACAAACCGACGCATTCAATGACAGTTTGCGAGACATTCTGAACTCTGTTTCTAGACAATAACAGAGGTTGATGCCCAGTCGCAACAGAATATTTTGCCTGCAATAATCAAGAATCTTTTTTATTTGTTTTCTGACAGTTATTTATGCCTTTTGTTTTTCTGATCTGGCTTTTCTTCGATTAGACATCTAAAAACGAGACCCACCAGGTGGCATCGGATACCGAATAAACGTAAAGGGTTAAAAGACAGAACCGTTATTGCCACTGCACTAAAAGTGGTTAAACTTCTCGGACCGTGTGTCACGACGTTGTTGAGTAAAATGATTACTGGAGCCTCTGACATTAAAGTGATTGATTCATAGACCAAATCGATCGACGACTGAATTAAATGATGATAGAACCGCGACGTTGATGATCCAAACTTCGCGTAGTTCAATTTGATTTGTTGTGGTTGCAATAAAGCCGCAGCTAATAAAAAGTTTACGGCAGATCCACGAAAAGTGGTGCACCAAATCTACAACATTTTGGCACGACATGCTCACAATTCCTCAGCAAATACTGGAGTTTAGGCTTAAGTTTACAGGTACCCGTAAGGAAAGATCTCGCTCGGCTGCGCCGATTCTATCGGCGAGCGGCCGTTTAAGACACTGATTTCATCGCATGACTTAACGGCATAAGACTTCGTTCCATAATCACAAATTAGCTGATGGAGAATCTACTTCCACGTTATCGGCTGAAACGCTGGACCTGTGCTTATCTCGTTTATGTCCGGATTTCAGGTCACATTTTGAATTCAAATTGTTTAGTTTCTTTCTGTCCTTTCTAATTTTCTCAATTCGCCGTGCAAAATATGCGAATCAATGTGAATCTAGTAATTGCGTCATGGATTTGGTTGCAATAATACGACGTTGGTCCACAGACTGCGATCTTGCTGGCTGCAGAGTTTTCACGTGGCAGATAATGCCAAATGTCGTGTTAGTTTCGAAGTTTCATTGTCGAAAGATAATTGACATAACGATCATATTATATCCATCAAAGCTTATTGACTGAAAGATGTAAGAATAATTAACTACGTTTTCCTTCAGTCTTGACATAATGAGAGTGAGTGAGTGGTTTATCAACAATACATCAGCACAAAATAGGCCGTTTAGTTAATTTTTCACATAATGAGATAAGTTTATTCACTGTTTTTATGTGTACCTATTTGTTATTTCGCTGGCAGCTAATTTCGGTTTCTATCTGAGCTAAATATCACAGTCCATGAAGTTAACTCTGCAGCGTGACAGTGACAATGATAATAATTCAAAGAGATGAAGGGTTAACGTCAGGTAGGAGTTCTTTATGCACCACTGTCCTCGTCACCATTCACGCACTCAATTTGTCGCTGGTAGATCTCTAATTGGTATCAAGTTTCGTCATCTTCAGTCACGTGTCTGTCTATAAACGAACATCATTCACCTCACAGCCTGGACTACAGTAACGTGACGCCGACATTGACGCAGAGAGAGCATGTAATCTTGCGTTAACTGTCGCCGAAAATCGCGACGATAATCGTTCCGAAAAGTTCGTTAAACGACCAAACGGACAGACACCACAGCCACGCGGGTATCGGTTATATAATGTCGTCAATCGATCATAAAAACTAGGGGGCTATTTAAATTGTAATCGCGGCTCTGTTGTTTATGCTACTATTTGACAAAGTAAATCGTTTAAAAATAATTTTTGTTTGCAATAGTAGTGTAAATTAAGTTGTCAATAAACGAGCAACGACACAACAAGCAGAATTACGATTACCGGTAAGCCGGAATCAGGGCCGGAATAATGACCTTAAGCAAGTTAAGTGACATTGTAAGTTGCCTTCTGTGACGTAACGCAATTAAAAAAGCTTGAACTTCGTAAGCTTAGGCCCTATTCGTCGTTTTTTGACATGATTTTGGTCAAATTATATTGAAATATACCAATGAGTAATACAGTGATATTGAGACAGTAATAATTTTAACATTTTGACCTGCAATAATTGCTTTAACATTTAGCCGTATGAATGCTATTAAATGAATAGCACGCTAATTTTCACCTGTAGGCCTATTGGGTTTTCTGCGACTTTCGCGACGCTTGTCAGGCAGTTTACATCGCACTCGCCAGATGGCGCATTTATCGTGTGTGGCAAAGCAGTGTTCGACGAAGCTCAAAAAACAGTCGATCTGTCTCAGTAACTACGACTCTTGTATTTGAGAGTATTTCACAAGGAAGTGTAGCAACAGTATTAAGGTGATGTGAGCACAAACTATAGTCATTCACGTCACTGTTTCGTACTAATGTTGTGTGTAAAAACTATTGAAATTATCAATGTTTCGTGTAGTTATTCAAAGAAAATAACACCGGCACAGATTTTTCTGACACACGGTGTAATTCCGGTTTCTCCAGCTGCTGTCGTGTGTTGGTGATAGCAATCGGCTATTCGGGAACAATTTCTTCAAGCACGCCTTGGTCGAAGACTTTTTTACCGTTGGAATCGTGATATTTGAAAGTGTCCACTGCGGTACTTTTCGTTTGGCATTTTCGGTTATTGGACGTGATCGAAGTCTCTGAGCAGCCGTTGTCGATTTTAACAAAGCTGCAGTTAAAAAATACAGGTTTTCTTTTTTACGCTCGAGAGCTAACATAGCTATAGCGTGTATTAGCTATGGTAATACTGTCCGTTTGTCCGTCTGTCACGACTCGGTACCGATTCAAGCCCAGGTGAGACAGAGAGCTCGGGTTTTTATTATATGCTAGCCTAGAGTCGCTAGTATTTTGTGACAAAATTTTATACTGCTGGATTAGGGGGTTCCCTTGAACGAGGGGCAGAAAATAGGGGCACCCCCTGAAAAGACGTTATTTTATCGTTATTGGCTTGTTTAGCGTGAAAATGGTTGCAGATAAACACAGACATGCTGCTTATCATAACAAGCACCGGCGACGAGGTTTTTAGGAATGTCAACATCGATGACCTTGAATGACCGTGAACTTCCAAAATTAAGGATTTTAGTGAATTTTTCGCGATTTCGAACTGCGACACACATTTCCAGAGGAAATTTTGCCGAAGTGGCTGAAAATAGATCAAGACAACCTGTACATGACATTTTTAGCATTGAATGCTGATTTCAGCAGTCTAAGTTCCGACCCGCTACGTTTAACCAGGCCTGGGCACGCGAGTGTCAAAGACGGGTACCCCCTGAACAGTGGTGATTTTTGCGCTATTCGCTTGTCTAGCCCGATAACGCTTGCAGATAGGCGCAGACGTGCTGCTTATCATAACAAGCACTGGTAACGTGCTTTTTAGCGTATCAACATCGATGTCCTTAAATAACCTTGAACCCTCAAAATAGGGGGTTTTTAGTGATTTTTTTGCGATTTTCGGCTGCAGAAGAGTGAATTGTGACGAAATGGATGGACATAGACCAAGACAACTTGTGAACATAAACTGCTGTAATTATACTCTCGCGCGTCTCATGAGCATTAGGTCATATTTTTGTTTGTGTACTTAATGCCTTTTAGACAGTTTAAGTACAGCAAGTCTGCGTCAAAAATCAAAATAAAAGTGCAATGGGGGTCCTGACGTATGGAAAGCTTTAATGTTACAGTCTGTTGTAATTTTGCAAACGAAAAATAGCCACGCTAATAACGGATCAACGAATAAATGACTGCGTTACAAGCTTCAAACTATTCCATTTCGTGTTTGTCAAGGAGATTACACAAATAGTCTTGGTAAAACGTTTTGTTTACTGTGACATATCCCATAAAGTTTTGGCATTGATGTGCTGTTTGCGTTTACATTTTACATTGTAGTAGGCCTACTGTGCGATTTCGAGGAGCGTCAAATATAATGAAGGTTTTCTGCTCGAACTATCCTAAAGTCAACGAATTGATTGAATAAATCACTAAAAGCCGAAACAGACTTTATTTTATCTATTATGATGCAGCATTGTATACTCGTATAGACCTATGTTATAGTAACACCGTGTCTTAGAGGTCAGATTGAACCACGAGGCAAAGTTGGACACACTGAAGACAATACGATGCGACAGTCCAATGGACAACTGTCTCCGAGCTGTCTACGACAATCCCGTTAGGCCCTACATTAAATCGCTGATTTTGATGACGTAAAATGTTAGCCAAAGATAGAATCAAGAGTCTTTTAGAGGACACTTTTCCAGATCATAAAATATCGGTTTCTGAGAGACAAAGTCACTTTAAAATGATATACAGGTAGATGTGTTGTGCATCTGTGAGTCATGCGCGGCTAAACTCCTCCCAAACCCTTTTCGAGGTAAAGAGAAACATTAATAAAAATAAAAATTATGGCCTAATATTACAGTAAAGTATAGACAGTCTATAGACAATAGACGTATCGAATGTTTCCTGTTACCGTTTTATGCAATAAAAGTTTACCACAATTTCTTTAATCCTGTCTCATGGAAGCAGTTTAGTGTGTAAGCTTATGGTTCTTAATTTTATTTATCTATACGTATTCTACTTTCTTGTATATTTCACCGATGCTTTTTCTAGCGATTACATTTTTGCAACGAGGATCCATTTCTTTAAACCCTCCCCATTATTTTCATTTTTCTGTCATAGCACATGTAGCGTTGTTTCATATAGACATCTGTTAGACAGATAATAATTTCTTTAGAATTGAAATTTGTCATGCCAGTTACTCGTTTGCTGGAAACATTAACGTCAATAATTTTTTCTACGTGTTTTCTTTCCAAATTACACCGTGTTTAAAAAAACAGTCAAAATTGTTTTTCTCATAAGTTTGTTAAATTTTCATCAACTTTGATAATTTTTGGCACAAAGATGGGCAAGACGACAGAATTATGTAAGGTGAACTTATTTTCCACCTCACCTACTTTATGTCAACGCACTACCATATGAAACACAGATGCACCAAATTGTTAAATTTTGCCGTGATTATTTGTATTCGATTGCTCGCCTTTGCATTATTAATTCGACAGAAGCGCCACTTAATGTATTAATTTTGTGGTATTAAATATTTTAAGGTAAAAATACCAGACAACAAAATAGCTAACTGATGAGCTTAAAACATGTCTAATCGATGAGTGAATGCAGTTTGATCAGTCAACCTTTGATTCCGCTATCAGCCAGTGGCGTTGCATCTAAGCCATTGTGTCCGTGCATGCTCTGCTCACTTTGAGCATCAACTCTGATAATTTGCGAGCAAGTTGTTATACAAACTTGCAGTTCAGCCAAATGATGTAAACTTACAATACATTTTATTTATTGTGTGCTAAGTTAAGTAGTTACAACGTTTACTGGAGACAACAGCTCAGCGTTGTGCAAAATTGTAGCATCTTTCACACAGTAGGGCGTTGACATAAATTAGTTGTGTTGTCTTGGCCAACAATTTTGACTGTTTTTCTTTAAAACACGGTGTATAAGTGCGCACGGGACGGACGAACGGACAGAGAGGACGGACGGGCAAGACATGTAATGCGATTATAGGACATACATTCGCGATGGCAAAATTATCGACGACGGCTGCTAAGCAGTAGCCTACAACAGAGTGCGTGCAGCAGGTAGGCCTATAGTACTAGACTGGTAGGCCTATATAGCAAGAGACGACGTGTCGAGACGAATTAATCAAAACAGCGGCGCCCTCCTGTCGAGCGTCAGCAGCTGAACAGTAGGCAATCGACAGAAAAGACATGCTGTGCTATTAGCCACACAGCACCGGTGATGCTGGCTAGAATCTGACTGTAGAATGAAACGACTTAGAGCTTTGTCTACATGTACATGTACTAGTCAACAGCTTTGTTTATTCTACTGACTGCTGCATCAGCAGATTTATAGCTGCGCTGGTTTTCAGAAAGAAATTCGACAAGGTAAGATGCAGGTAGTCGTAATAGTAATGATTCCCATGACAATAACATATTTATGGTTTTGGTGAGTAAAGCACATGGACACGTATAGGAACGCACCGCTGTATTCGACGTTATAGGCCTGTAAGAAATTTTTCTTTGTGTTTGTCATTATCTTCCTTAGAATGCGAACAACAGTGGGTTTCACTGCAAGTAAATGTTATGCACATGTAGCATTTATGAAAACTATATCGCTTAAAGCTCTCATGTGACATGAGATACAAAAAGCCCAGCTGTCGCTAGGAAGGGCTGACCGTGCGCGGGTGTCAGAAGGCCAGCAAATGTGAATGCAGTGTTTTTTTACTTGTTTGACGTCGAAACGGTGCGTTAAAATTGCGACCAAACGGCTGCAGATAGAGACAATGTTTACTATTAACAGTCTATATAGAAAGTCGTCATCGCTCTATCCAACGGTGCCATCGTCGACCCCCTACGGCGTACCATTTAGCTACAATAGTGTGTGATGACCTGTCAAAGTCATCCAAGGTCATCCAAGGTCGATGATTTTCGTTTCTGCTGAAAGGGCCTATGCGACTTTCTATTAGTGATCAATAGCAACCTATGCTTTATCTGTCACCGCTTCCGAGATACGGCAACATATATGTTGAAACGTCGGTTTAGAAATTGCGGCCAAATTGCTGCAGATGGACACATGATTACTGCTAACAATCAAAAAAATCGCCATCGCCCTATCCAATGGTACCATCGCCAACCCCCTAAGACTTACCGTTTAGTCACAATACCGCTCGAGTGACATGCCACAGTGCGTTATAACTCTTCAAGGTCATCCAAGGTCAATGATTTTCGTGTCATTTGAAACGGTTTGTGCGACTTTCTATTAGTGATTAATAGCAATCTTGGCCCTATCTTTCACCGTTTCTGAGATATGGCCAGTTTTCGGTTAAAAACGCACTTTTGTCTACTCCCTTCTCCATCTAACTCAAAATTTGAAAATGTTATTTTTGCACTGCATCACCAAAAGTCTGCATGCCTAAATTTATGGTATAGTGCTAATTACTCAAAAAAAATCACTTAGGACCTGCCGTCTAGCCACAATGTATCCGTTACAGAGGTCAGACGGACGACAGACGATAACCGTATCGCTAGACTTTGAAGATTACAGCTTAACGAAACGATTCAAAGCTATGAGCTCGGCTACCACAAAATGCTGTGGACAGGTGTAATCTTTCAAAAGGGTAAATTTGTGGTTAAATCTGTCCATAACATTTCACAGAACGGTTCAGTAATGTTAGTTTTCTACTGACTGTGTTCATAGTGTGTACAATAATACAATAAGGAGTGACACTGATCATCAAACTGAGCTACAGCAGCTGTATCTCAATCGCTGCAGGTGGTCTGATACGATATGGGTGGTCGCGAGTCGAAGTTATCCAACTACGATGTCGAACACTTGATGCGCACGACCAGCTTCACACGCTCTCAGATCAAGTCGTGGCATCGCGGATTCATGGTCAGTCAACAGCTATCTGATACGCCGACAGTGGCGTAGCCAGGATCTAGTTGTAATTGGGGCACTTCAAGGGTGGGGCATGGGGAGTGGTGTCCCTCCCGATGGGGAAAGGATCTGGGGAGGTGGCTGTGCCTCTTCCGCAGAAACGTTTCGAATTTTTGGTGTGAAAATGACGTGTTTTGTGTGAGCATTTTTGGCTCTATTTTTAGTAACTGAGTAGGCTCCCAAGGGAGAGGGCACGTGCCTCAGTGTCCCCCTATGGCTACGCCAGTGTACGCCAGTAGGCTATAGGCTGTCCTGTTTTTGCCTATAATAGTACGCTGCATGTCTGTTTTAATCGTCGTACAAAACTCTGTGTGCTGATTGGTGAAATAACCTATTTATTGTCTTCGTGATTATCTCCACGAAAGGAAGAAGACTGTTGCGCCTGCCAGTTTCTCTGTTTGTTTGTCTGCAAGATTGCACAGAAGTTATGAAAGGAAGGGGTCTGCAGTTACCGGTGCGGCGCCTCTAGTTCTTGGGCAGCCGGGAGTTATACGTCGATCACGAGTTCAACACTGTGTACTCGTTGAACTCCGAGCACACCATCACGTTGCGAGTTGATCATGCAACTCACGGCACGTGGCGGCAGCGGTATGCCGAGTTTGCGAAACCCTCTGCCTCGTCTTCTTAGAGGAATGCACTAACGATGTGTTTACGCTGTACTGAAATAATTCCGTCTAGAATTACTTTGCGTACGACCATGTGCGTCGATGCAATGCACTCGGCCAACCGTCGGATACACATACAGTACTTCCACGAGCCTTATAGAGTGTGAGTCAAAAAATTTTGCACCCCTAACTTTATTTCGTCAAAAACTGAAAAATTTTACACGCGTATTTGGCGTTTAAATCTACGCCAAATTACAAAGTTTCATGCAATTATTCTTAAATTTGATAAAATTATGCCATATTATGCGCGCTTACGCAGAGTTTTCCATTTTCACAATGCATTTACCACAAAACACAAACTTTTGATATTTGACAACAAACAAACGGTTAAAAATCACAAATTGTTGAGATATTACAGTTAAAAACAGCTAAGCATATTTAATAAAATATTTTTTTGAAAAAAGTTTGTACATGTATCTGATGTTCAAAATGTTTACCACCGGCCAAAGCACATGCATTTAGACGATACTGAGAAAGTCTGCGGCAAGTCATCCCGTATCTGCTGCAGCGCACCTTTTAGCTCCAAAATGATCTTCGGCTCTCCACACATTTATAGTCAAATGTTTAAAATCTGGTGAATTTGGCGGCTATTCATATTTTACAGTTAGGACCGTATAGTGAGTGAAAGTGGAAAATTCTTTGGGTGAGCGTGCATAATGTGGCATAAATTCAACAAATTTAAAAATAAATGCATGATACTTTGTAATCTGACATAGATTTAAACGCCAAATTTGAGTGTATAATGTGGTTTTAAAATTTTTAGTTTTTGAAAAATAAAGTTTGAAAAACTTCAGGGGTGTGAAATTGTCTGACGCAGATATTCCACTTCGCAACACCACAGGATACGACACGATAGCGTGCATGCTTTGAGCTGGAAAACTGCCAGAAAAGCTGCCAGTTCAATCTAACACGTGAAATAAAAGATCTAAAACTGTTTAATCGGAACTGAAATGAAAGAAATAAAACAAATACTTGTATGTAAAAATTAAGAAATAGACAGGTTGCGGAATACAGAATTCTCAATTTTGGGGAATTTTCTTGGTCGGAAATTTGCCGCACCATTTCAAATATTTGCATAACGTTTTTTATTCACGACGCCTGTCGCGTTTAAGTAGCCTATGTGGGCTATGGTGGGCTAGTTGGTGGCGTAGCATACTGGTTAGAACGTCGGTCCTGGCCGGTGGACTTTCCTTATCCTGCGCTGGACTGATAGATGGCTACTTGACCACTTTGTGGGTACGGCGTCCGCTATCAGTCAACCAGCAAGGCCAACTCAGCCTACCATCCCTCCGGGGTCGGTTAAATGAGTAGTAACCCATTATATGGGTTACGGAAGGTGGAGACCTTTGTACAGCTGACTGGGCTGCTTGGCCGGCCAATGCGCCAGCCTGTGTTTGCAGCGGCTGTGCGATCGACGACTCTGGTTAGTGACGAAAAGCGCATTAGAGGTGTACGTCGTACACGACGATGCGCTATACAAATTGACAACCTTTACCTTTACGTGGATTCGGTATCATAGTGTTATTCGGATCGCTACCAAAATCGTGAAACATTTTATTTTTAAAAATCTTGTTCATACTGGAACCATTTGCACACAAACACGCAGACAGACCGCTGTAAAACAGAGAAAGTAATTCGTAACTATTAATCGGAAGGACTCGCATGTAAACAGATAATAGAAAGTTTTGATCTGCTAATTTTGCTTGATCGTATAATAAATAATACATTATTTTTATTTGTACGAGTTTTATTCTTTTTTTCGTATTGCAACGCTAAACGTTACTAGACATTTATGGACAGGCGCGTTATAGCTTTGTAATCAACTTTATTCATCGAAAAATTCGATAGCATCACAAACAAAAAAAAGAACAAACAAAAAAAAGAAAAAACTGCGCCGGCGAAACGATGTCTATTTGTCATTTCATCGAACGAGAAATGAGGTTGTTAGTGACAGCATCGGTCCTGTAATGCCTCCAGCAATACTGGTGCAGATGCTGCTGTACGCAGTGATGGAACAGTGTTATGAATATCGATAATACGGTTTGTAGAGAAGTAACGCTGTCGAATTGCGTGGGACAAATGCAGAACTCCACGCACTCGTTCTCACTGCTAATAGTTGTATACGACGAACAGTGCGTAAAAGTACACAGTGGTAGGCTCTTAAAATTGTTAGATTTTTTCAATATGTCATAATTACATAGAGTCCGCAGCCAAGTATGAGTCGGACGACCAAGGCGGCCCCTGCAGTCTTTGCGGAGCTCGCGGATCGACGTATTTGGGGCTCTGAACATTTTCTGCGAGTCGCCCATTCTTGCCACATGTCCGAAGAAACGGAGCCGTTTTGCTTGGATGGGCGGCAGCATCTGGGGTGTGGAGCTGGCTCGGAGTTGGTGACGTGATACGTGTACGGAATCCGTAGAATACGTCACAGGCACATATGCTGTCAGTGGCAAGTTGGCAACAGTCTTGCGTTTCAAAAGTCTAAACTTTCGCGTTGTTTACTTAGCCGGTGAATTTCGCTAGTGCGTCGGAAGGGTTGCATCGTCCGAAAAACTGTTAACACGATATCTTATAAATCGCTGATAAATTTTGCATGAACATGCAGCTTGACTTGACAACATCTATAGAACCCCATTGAATATTAAGGTTATAAGGTCAGAGGTTTAGGTCACATGAGTTTTGGTGTTTTTCCAATTTGCACTTTGACATCTTTCTCACAGCTGCCGCTGAAAGATACATAGCTGCCAAAGTAGAAAAAATCATCTACCTGTTGTTGTAAAAAGACAGGATAACAAACGTAGAGGTCAGAACCATAACTGAACAACAAACCATAGACAACATATATAAAGACGACTTTGCTGGTTGGGACATGTCTTGAGTATGGATCATCAGCGCATACCAAAGCAAGCACTGTAGCTTACTACAATACAAAAGAGGACCAAGTCGACCACGAACAAACTACAAGGGCACAGTCAGCAAAGACCTACAAAAGATGTGGTTTACCTTGGAAGAAACAGAGTTCGCAGTTCTTGACAGACACGGATGGCGTCGGACGGTCGGAGTGTGGCTCAATGTGTCCAGTTGGATGCGGGATAAATCAAGGGTTTTGTGTGTTTTTGTGTGCCTAATAAGCCTTACTGTTCGAACCACTTACCTTGGATTCACGAAGTGCCATTTGTTAGATGGCGCCACTCTATTACTGTGCGCAGAAACAGCTGGAAATATCCGCGGGTAGTATTTAGCCTTGAGTGAGACTTGAAGATCTTGTGTTAGCTATGTGTTAGTTAAACTGCGTTTGCTTTGATCAGCTAAACATTCGACTCGCGGTGGTCAACTCGTTATGGGTGGTCCATTGTGACCATTGCGTCTATCTGGCACCGTTATGGAGATAAGGCGCCTCAAAGATGATGGGGTCACGACCTTGACCTTTTGGGGTCACGTGACGTCATCCGTCACGTGACCATTCGACTCGCGGTGATTGACTTTTTATGGGTAGTCCATAGTGACCATGCTTTCATTTAGCACGATTATGGAGATATAACCTTTTGAAGTTCTTTCAGGAAGGCTTTTCTAGGAACAGAGGTCGGTCGTCGGTCGGTTCTCAATATTACACCGATTTCATATACTCCTCTTCGGTACGTTCAAAACGTAGCGCGCGAGGAGTAAAAAATCAAGATAAGAACATAAAATTAAACTCGATTTGCATCAGAAATTGCACAATAAAAAAATTTAAAAACCTTCAATTTGGACATCAGTTTTTTTTGTTTTTTTAACCTTAAACCTTATTTTTCAAATCAATTTTCTGGCCCTGATTTAGTGGTGGAGGCATAACAACTGCGCACCGTGTTATGCTTCTTTGGCTGTAAAGAACGTATGGTGTCTTGGCATTTATCTCGCAAAAATACAAGCTTTCTCTGAGTGCATTTTATATTCCGTTTGACTACAGTAAATATATCTGTACTGTATGTCTGCAGAAAGACTGTCCGACTGGCCAGCTAACAAGACGTAAATTTCTGACGATCTATCGCAACATGTTTCCCGACAGTCGAGCTGTGGCTTTCTACGAACACGTGTTTCGTACACTCGATCAAGACGGATCTGGCACTATTGACTTCAGGGAGTTTTTAGAGGCAAGTAATTTCGGTATAATTACATCCCTTGTTAGAAATTGACTCGTTCGAGTTGCATTTGATCGTCGATTTTTGTTGTATGAAATTTGATGTTTTGTTTGATGACTTTTGAATGATAGTGTCGTTGATAGGCCATGCCTCAAAAACTGACATATGAATAAATTCGTGGGTTTCGTAGGCATGTACAAAGATTAGAATATTTACAACTCTATTTTTAATGACGTGAAAGATTATGATAAGAGACCAGGATAAATGGATAGATCTAATCTTAAAATAGCGGCTAAACAGCTTGGTTTACTACATTTAAGTTAAGCAAAAGTAAAACATAAAACTAACAAAAACCAACAGGAAAATAAACTGCACGTTACGGAGTTACAGTTCGTGTGTTCTCAAATAGACGTATAAGGCATAGCGTGTCTGTTATTCGTTGGTGTAGCACGGTTTATACAATACAAATAGTGACTGGCGTCGAGGTCATTATTGACGACCTCGGGCAACATTTTATAAACTTCGTAAAAAAATTTCAATAATGATCGATGACGCGTTGCTCTTTGTTTTGTTATACATCAACACAAAATTTGTGTTATTTTACGGATTTTTCCAATAAAGTAAACAGACAACATGGTCGTTTGCTAATAACGTATGATGTACTGTTTAGCCATAATACATGAACTCGGTATCAGCATAATCATAAACGTCTTAAATATGAATGAGGCGTGACCAGTCAAAAATCACGTCAACAGTGACCGCGCGGCAGTGACCGCACGGGCACTGCTGAAGTGATTTTTGACCGGTTGGTGACTATGGCATATTTGTGAACGTCACGTGATGTGATTTGGACTAATCGCGTACAGGTATTTTGCGTTGAGGTATAACAATAAAAGTTTGATACTAAAATGTATTTCTTTAATGCAAGGCGATCAGCATAACGCAGAGCGGGACACCAGAAGAAAAGCTGGACTTAGCGTTTCGACTTTATGACATCGACAGAAATGGTGTCATTGAAGAGCACGAAATGGTCGAAATTATTCGGGTAATACAACGACAGATTTCTCACTCAATGGACAGCAAAATAACAATATCAATTATTGTAATATATTTGAATGCTGCGATGTATTTTATTCGCGTCTTCACAAAGATAACTTAGGTCTACGTCGATAAAATATCTGTTTGTTACTGTAAAACCGTGCTATAAACGTAGAGTCTATCGCGTATTTGTTTAAGTAGCCTATATATGAAACTTTGATGATTAAAAACGCTGACCAAACCACTGATATATCGAAGTTATAGTCTACAGGCTCTCTATCTTTATGTTATTATGCGACCATCTTAATTGGTCGCATTACGAGTCTTGTCTGTTCGTCCGTCTATTTGTCCGTCTGTCTGTCTGTCCGTTGTATCCTATACGGGCTCCTAACTCGAAGCATGCGCAGTAAAATTAAAATTGGTGTGAAAGTTCCCAGAACGGGCATAACCGATGTACCAATTTTTAGCTTAAAATGTCAAAGGTCAAGTAAATAGGTTATGCTTGGTTGCGTAGTGCTGTGGGCGATTTACGTACAGCTTGGGAGACGACCGCATATGCTGTTGACACTGTTTAAGAGCATTCGGTAGATGTCAGCACCGCTTTGCACCTGTCTGCTGTAGGCCATCTATCTAATAACTCAGCCGGACGTGAAACGTCGCGACGATGATGCGCCGAGCACGCGAACCAGAGAGATTTTTGCCAAGATGGACTCGAATCAGGACGGCGTGCTGTCGAAAGACGAATTCGTCCGAGGATGTCTTGAAGACAACGTGCTCTATCACATGCTTGCCTGTAAATTCGACGAGTAATGACTTGTCAATCCGACGTAGAACAGAAACAAGACAATAAAATATTTTGTGGTTATTTCCGCCAGTGGCGGATCCAAGGGGGTGGGCAGGGGCGGCTACCCTTTCCCCTTCCTATTGACTGGATGCATCTGAAAACATGCAAAAATTTTGCACGAAAATGCATTATTTTTGCATG
>Ga0056128_1000988_pt1 | contig 29677 bp, 15 predicted proteins | sample WorMetLIZISLAND2_FD_71113 | JGI IMG/M metagenome (GOLD analysis project Ga0056128, IMG submission 71113) | Marine gutless worms symbiont microbial communities from Max Planck institute for Marine Microbiology, Germany - Olavius geniculatus... ... | reverse complement strand
CGAATAAATACGTTAAATATTAATTTCAAATTTTTTAACCCCCAAAAGGCACATCCTTGCGCGAGACCGCGTCGTTTGAGCCATTGCGCGCAAAAATCCGCCGAAGGGTCTGACCTGCAGGTGAGTTTCTGAAAAAAAAGGTATATAGCTACAAAAAATTTTTGCGTATATTTCACCCATTTGCCGGGAAGCCCCCCTTGGAGGGATTTTCATGAAATTTTGCGTGAGGGGTCATCTCGCCGACGTAATCAACGGTGCCAAATTTTATCTCAATCAGATCGGGGGTTTTGATTCTGCGGGGGGTCTAATTTTTGGCTTTCCCGTAAGAAAGAGAAGTCGCCGTTAACACAGGGCTTGAACTACCGTTCAGCCTGTGATAAGCATCATCATCAACAAAGTCATCGTCGATGCTGACTAAAAATTGGACGTCACGTAAACCTATATATTAGACTAAGAACGTCGCCAGTCAAGTTGCATGATTCGAATGAACGTCTTCTTGAACTGTTGATTTGCGAACGCGTAGCAGAACGGATTGATGGGACTGTTGAGATAGCAAATCCAGTAGGAGATGTCGTACAGGGTCGGCGCGACGGAGCACGACAGCGTGCCGTGCTCGCACGAGAAACCAATGATGAGTGACAGCACGTGCCACGGGATCCAGCAGATCATGAACGCACCCAGAATGATCGTGATCGTGCGCAGAGCTTTACGCGTCCGGTGGTTGTTGCGAGTCAGCAGCTGCAACCGCTTCCTCTCCGCATCTTATACGACACACACACATGCGCTTACTATCACTCTATCGTTTTTCTTCAACAAATGCAGTGAAGTGCGTAAACGGCTATCTACGGATCAACTGCAAGATAATTAAGCGGGAGATCGAATAAAGTAAGTAAATAAATGAATTTTAAGAGTGGCCAAAGTAGGTTAGTTAATGTCTACGAAATAACCAGGAGATAATTCTATGAAAAGATGTTTAGAGTCGCCGCAAACCATAGACATCAATGCAGCAGACGTCACATCATCCACTAGGTCGTTCCAGATATCTGGGTAGACAACCAACTTAAACTGAGAAACACTAGCAGATGCCTAGTGCCGACACAATGCAGCTATCGTACAATGTGTTATAGACAACGGCGTTATAGCACACTGTCTAGCGTGTTGTTTGGCAAAGTATTATCAAGATGAGGGCACTCTAAAAAGGAGATGACTGCTGAACACGAACAGTTTGCTGATTTTTTACAGACATCTATTATTTTTCATATTGAATTGATTATTTGGCACCTATGCAGATCATATTAATTTCGTAGTCTGTATTGTATGTTTGCTATATTTCTCTATGTATGCATGCATGCTTGTATGTATCATGACATTGTGTACAATAGCATTAGATAAACAATTTTGCGCCTACGTCGATCTCATAACAAACGCGTTTATTTAAAAGATACGTGACGTTCTTTTGCAAAAAAGCAATGAACACAACGACTGCCAACCTCCATGCCTTTGGCACGACGTGCGCAGTAGAGATTGCCTCTCGTCGGGTTCGGTAGACTTCTCCAGTCGACTCTCGGCATGGCGGCCTTCTCTGTGCACGACGACGTGACGCCACACGTGACCAGCGAGCCCAGACGTGAACCGGTGATGCAGCTGATGGGAGGATGTCGAAGACGACGAATGGGTGGCAAGACGTCGACCGCCGTTACACAAAGTACCAAGCTGGACGGCTGCGTCTTGACGATGATGGTGCATCGGTGACGTGTCGGACTCAGAGCCAAAAACCGGCACATCGTCGTCAGTCGCGACTTCGAACCGCACGAAGCGCTGCTGGTCGTCGACTGTGGTCGACGATAACGCGGCGTCAGGCGTCGAGATTTTCGGGCTAAAAACTTCGTCAGCTGCGTCCGTAGGGTCGCGCGGTAGACGATCGTCGTTATCGTCGTCGTCGTCGTCGAAGAACGGCAGATCGTGCAGATCCTCCGGCCTTGCGCCGACTGTGGAAGCCGCGTCACGCTTGTGTCTGCGGTCCGCCGCTGATGACGATGACACCAGCTTGCCGCTCAACTCTGCCGCTCGGCCGCTCCTTTCTGAGCACGTCACTGCCGTCGACTGTGGCTTGCTCAACGACGCTTCGCTCTTCACGGCGGCCGTACCATGCGCAGGCGGCAGTGTATTGTCTACGGTAGCGCGAGGCGATGATGATGTCGTCTTGTCGCTGCAGAAGCGTGCAGACACGTCCTGACGTCTGGTAGCACCGAGACGGCTAAAGAACGCGAAGGACGCGGCCGGAAGTAGCAGGCGACTGGTGACGTGTGGTGGCTCGACGCTGGTCTGAACGGTCGGTCGACAGTCGACGTCATCGTCATCATCATCATCGTCATCGTGTACAGCGGCGGGTGGTGTGTCCGTGGCAGCTAGCGGCGTCGCTGAGCGTCCGTCCGGTGTGCGAGTCATGCCGATGGCGGAGCCAATCTGTGTGACCGCACCCCCCGCCATCGACACCAGACACGCTATGCTGCGCTCTCGCTGCGCCACCGACCGACGATGAAGACCCAGCGCTATTCGGTATATTCCGACGTATAGCGCGATCATCGCCGCCAACGTGATCCAAAAGTACCCGACCTGTATACGTCAACCAGCAACGAACAACCGGAACTGTGCACGAGTATTTACAGTTACTTCGACGCACACAAAAGAAAATGAAGCACTGAATGTCCTATGTTCGATAAGTGTAAAATTAAATTAGGCCTAGATGTGCTTTCAACTGAAATTGGACTATATCGAATTTAGTTATATAAAATCCATGTTAGCTGCACAGGTTCAGCTTTTCAAGATTCAGCCTGTGCCTCACTCAAATTTAGAACTGCGATCTACATTAGACACATGCTACATGTGTGTAAAAAAGTTGTCTTAGATCTATTTGTAAAAAATGGCTCGGATCTTTTACATGGCAAATAAAATCATTAATCACCATTTTAGGGATTATGATTTGGACTTAACAAAAACTGTCAGACGATATGGCCGATGAACCCAAACAGCGAATAGACCTGACATTATCGAGAATTAAGCCTACTAGATGTTCGTCTGGCTATTCAAGTTCGCCAGTTATCTTTTACTCAATTATTTGTGGGTTTTGTGGCTTTGTTCCGTGCATTAGAACAACAGTGTAGACTAGCTACTAGTCAGTTTTTAGTGCACTAAAAATCGTCGAAACGTACCGTACTGTAAACCAGAAATTTTTCTAGTTCATAAGACAAAAGAAAACTTGATAGTAACAAACTGGGCAGAGCAGACGCAGACAGACACTCCGGTGAGAGAGTTAATGGATATTGCATGAGATGAGAGACGGCGCCGAGGAACCGGCGAACAGATTAAAGCGTAAATCGTTGTCGTGTCATTTGATGCGTTCAGGAATGATGAAAGAATAGCGACAGAGTCTGCGAGAATTGAGCAGCCTCAAATAAGAAACCGGCTACAAGTCTAACACACCCGTCGATACAGGTAGCAGACGATTTGTACCACATCTTTGTTCCTTGGAATTTGACGTTTCGTACCACAGCGCAGGAGCGGGCGCTGGGTGCAGCGGCTTGTTATTGGCTGGAAGTCTTATTTAGCCGCCGTAGCCGGGCTTACGAACACATTTTAGCATACATTTGTGGCCAAAAAAATTGCTATGCCGACGTCGACCGTGCCTATGCCTATATCTTTTATTTTGTCATCAACTTGGCATCAGAGTGATTTTGTGAGCAGACATGTAAAAAGAAGACTTCTAAAAAGTTGCAGATTCGAACTTGCTCAACTCGTTCACGTCGTGTCGATACACTCCTCGCCGCAAAGCTGCAGTAGGGGGAAAGTCTATTTGTGTTCAACAGTAAGCAGCGTTTTGTATCTTTCTGAATGAGTAATTCACCTGGAAGCATTCAACCGACGACGTCAAACTGCGCCGGTCGAAAGTCAACAGAATACAGAATATCACCAAAGTTTCTAACGGAAACACAAACACTTGTGCATTATCCAGCATCTTATAGTCTGATAATGGTGTTTATTGACAAAGCCTCGTTTACTGTGAAGTAAAACGACCTCAGTCACGGCACAGTCGGCACTGCACAGCTCAACAGTATAGGAAACAAGCAAAGAAAGACAGCCAAAGAAATTGTTAGATGGTACCTTAAGCGATGGATTTTATAGGCTTAAACGACAACAAAGATGAAGATAAATGTTTGTGCAAGAAGTCTAAAGCTCTGTTAAACCACTCATTAACCGTGTCGAGTTCTGCAACTTCGTTTCAATTGTCCTTAACTAGACCCCTTCAATGTGTCTATAGAAGAAGGCCCACTTCGTCTTTGCTCATGACTTTGATACAATGTCAACCGATTTTTGTTTTACTATTTTTGCAGAAATGCACACGCTATCGAAAATATGCAGCAATAAGATATAAGCTCGGCATGCATTCTTCTTAAAACGTAGAAATGTTCTTCGTAAAAAAGGAACTTATTACTTATTATTCAACCCGTCAGAGTACTGCCATCTGACGACTTGTAAAATTAAGCTAGAGGATTAAAACTCGACTTAAGAGTTTTGTATGTCCTCTCCGCTGGGACCTTGACTTTTAACCTTTTGACTTTAAATGCTAATCAGCCCATAATTGTCACAAGAGATGTAGGCCTACTATCGCCACGACAAAGTTCGTAATTAACGCGGAGATATCACGAAATACCCGGTTCCCCAAAATGGACATATCTAGCACATTTGGCATTGAGACTGATATTAAAATGGGTTATACCCCGTTTACACGATCAAGCAAACATCGAGCAATCATCGAGCAAACATCCAGCAAATGCATCCAAAATACACGTGCACGACGTGTGCTCTAATTGCTCGATGTTTGTTTGATGTTTGTACGACGTTCGCTTGATGATTGCTTGATCGTGTAAACGGGGTATTACGTGCTTCTGCACTCCAAGATTGCAGTCACGTGACTTCAGTGCAAGTGCGTGATGGTGCTGACCTGCAACAGACAGTTGAACAGCGCATCTTCCATGTACTGGACGTAGCACTTGCCGGCCGGCACCGAACGGTACCCGACGAAATGCTGCCAGCCGAATATCGACGTAAAGAACACCGCCATCGGAATGAGCCACGTCAAGCCGACCATGATCGTTACCTTTCGCTGTGTCCGCCACTTTCGATAGCTTCCAATACAATCACAACATCGTTATAACTTTTGACCCGGTAAGCATAAGCATACGACAAAATGTGTGAATGTGTGAGTAGAGTTTTGTGTTTCACTCGACACATTAAAACAGTAAAGGAAAAAGCGTGGAGATTAAGCTCTACAGTTTAGCATAAATCTTACACCACTGCCACGGACACGACCGGTAAGCTGTTCTTTTTAGATTTTTATTATTTGTTGCTTTTTGGCTGTTATTCTCCCTCTGGCATCGTGTCCGAGCTGGGCGTGGTTTGTGTAGCCTAGCAGCAGTCATGCTTGATTGACAGTGACCGTGCTTTCTTAAAACGACAGTGCAGGTTTTGCTTTCATGGAAAGCACGGTCAGTCAAGCGTGACTCTCTTGCTAGGCTACACAAACAAACGACCAGCTCGGAGGCGATGCAATCGCGAGAAAAACAGCATGTTTTAGACAAAGAGGAGTGGGCGTGGCAGTGGTCTAAGGCGCCCGATTGCAGCCGAAAGTTACCGAAACGCTAGCAGTGCAAGCTGAGCGTGCTGAAACACTTTTCATGCGCCACCGGATATAGTTTATTTCATATTTAAAAAGCTATTGAGTGGTTTAATGGTTGTTAAGAGGAGGCGTACCTGGCCGGCAGTCTGACGGAACAGTATCGGTCTGCAGTGATGCAGAAGACCGTATAGATAGAGCAAAGACAAGCAGTGTAGTCCAGCGACAGCCACAGGTCACACAGAGCCTCTCCGAGTGGCCAGTACTTGCCGGACAATAGGTAAATGGTGTAAAAGGGCATTGAGACGGAGCCAATAAGCAGGTCGCTGACGGCCAGGGATGCTATGAAGTAGTTGGTCGGCTGGCGGATCGAACGTTCGAGCACGAACGAGAGAATCACGATGAGGTTGCCGCTGATGGTCAGCAAACAGACGCCGACCGCCAGCAGACCGAATAACGTCACATGCCAGACGGGAAACGACGGCGACCGATCAAACACGACGGTGGTCGTGCTGCCGCGGGTGAAGTTGTTCCACACAGCTGACGACGACGACGACGGACGACAGTCAGCGTTGAGACCGTTCCAAGCCTCCGCCGACTCAAACTCAGGACTGATCAGCCGCACCACGCTGTCGTGGCAGGATCTGTTCTCAGAGTAGTTTATAGGCGTATTCATGGCAACAGTAGCTGAATCTCACTTCATATCACACTACCTAGCTCCGATTGTCGGCGCCAGGTTGGTTGCCATGGTCTATCTACAACAGTCACACACGCGTTGTAACGACAGATATGAGCAGCAAAAAATTAGAGGTTTAACATTAACATAAACTTTTTCAACTTGAGTTTCCTATTAAAAATCGTTTAATAGCAAATTTACAGTGCCTATTTAAAGAGATGTCGTGGTTTTAATTGTAGGCATGCAAATTAACGTACAGTATTACAGTATTACAGAGTGAGTTCAAAATGTCCGCAATCAGCAGCATGCATGTTTAAGGAATGTATAAAGCGACAGAATAAAAACTGGAAGTTCACTTTGGTTCAGTTCGTCCGCTATAAACATGGCTTTAAAGTCGTGCACCCTGCAATGGACGCTTATGGCAGGAGCTGTCGCGTGATGTCGAAATCATATGACAGCACTCACAAATATTACTAAAAACAATACATTTAGGCCTATTCGGTAGAAATAACTGTTGCTATTTTGTCATTTTAAAACGAATTCGTTGTCTGATGGGTACAGATTATTCTGAAGAGCTGTGGAGTAGCAAACGGCACTGACCTGTGGTCTGTTCATTTCAGAACTGCATCTCAAGTTTTTATTGAAAACGTATACAACGAACTCGGAATTTATGTTGTCGTTTATTTCTGAGTTACAAGTCTGGAAGGAGCATCTGCTCCGTGGGCAGACATGGTACACAAATACAGTGTAGCTCAGTCTAATGCGACCTGTTAATATGGCAGAGCCGCATAACAAATTAACGACAGCGTTAAAATAATAATCAAATTACTCTAGTGCGAAAGATGGTCGAGCAAATATGGAGGCATGTGATAATTCTATCGCTGCCATTTCGGTGGACTGAGGCGACCACGTGTACTTTTGAGGCATATGATGGAGGCAAGTCGTAAACTGTCCCGTTCGATAGTCGGCACGTATGTAATGAACGTTAAGGTAGCCTAGATGCATCTACGTAATATGCACGAAATATGGTTACCGTGAAACAAAAGGAGGCTATTTTTGGTTATAGGCCTACCGCGCTAAGCTAAGCAAACTGGGTACCAACTTGTATGATACTCGCTACTCCCGCTACTCCTGTACATTATGTTGTCTGTCTGTCACGCTCGTGTAACTTATACAACCACGTCCAAACAGAAAGAATTTTAAAATAAACTCTGACACCGAATACATGTAGAGCTTTTCGGCTGCTTTGATTTGTTCGTGCACAACTTCGAAAATTATCAGTTTTGTACAAAAATTGCATTTTTGTCAGTCAATGCACTAATGTCATATACAAAACCCATAAAGCATGAACGAATAGATGGAGAAAAACAAGAAAAAATTACAAGCATATGTAAAATATAAAAAACACATAAAACTACACACAAACAACAGATAGATACAGTCAGTATAGAAAATGGCGTTCGATGTACAGAATATAACTAAAGAATTAAATAAACACTTATCAGTCATCAACTTAACAACAGAAAGCTTAAAGTTTTAAAAATATTTTTTCTGCAATTGTTACACAAAACGTCCGTCTCGACCGTGTGTGTTTGCTGACAACATGATCTTGCTGAATAATTCTGCGAAAAAGATAAACTTGAGAGCGGTCCGCAGTACACTGCTACGCGCCATTAACTGTCTTTACGTGTTTATCGCATTGCCTATATCAGATTAACATCATAAATCAGTAATAATGCCCGCTATTTGATAAGCTGTCCAGGAAACGTGCAGCGTGGAATTTAATTACAGCAGCAGAAGCGTCTGGCGTCGTCATGGCGTGCGAGCGCTACGTCATCCCGTGTTCGTTCGTCATCAGAGGCATTTGTCGCAGCCAGAAGTGACATCGCCGACTTGACACGCGGGTTATCTAGTACTTACATTATGTGGCCCTACTAACAGGCCGCCTTACGCATCCTCTATGTGCGTCCGTCTATCCGTCCGTCCGTCTTTTTGTCCCAAACGAGCTCCTAACTCGAAAACTGCATAGAAAACCAAAATTTACGTAAAAGTTTTCTGGAGCAGAAAAAAACAGGTGTGCTAGATTTAAGTTTGAAAATTAAACTTTCCGGGTTAGAATTGGAGTTGTGCAGCTCCATACGGAAACATGTCCGTACTGGGCCGATATTTGATTCTAGTTTGTTTGCGTAGTCTGGAATATAGAACAGAATAGGCCTATACTAGCTGAAATTTGCTGTGGCGCCACACTGTAGAGGCGTCTGCATGGTAATACTGCAACGAAACAACAACGTCTTAACACCAGTCACAAAGAAATTCAAGTTACTAAACATTACAACGTTAACTAACATACAATGTACTGTTGATTAGCAATATATTGTCAGTATATATTGTCAATTTATTGTCAGCGCTGCAATAAATGCTCATAAACTGATGTCGCTTTATACCCCGTTTACACGATCCAACAAACATCCAGAAAACTTCCAGCAAACTTCCAGCAAATGTATTCAAAATACACAAGCTAATTGCTCGACGTTTGCTGGACGTTTGCATGGATCGTGCAAACGGGGTATTACTCAGACATAGCCCGCAGACGTCTTTTCCATTGGTCACGTTGTTTTGCAACTGTAGACGTTTGTCACATATGGAGAACAGGCGGTGCCTGTGTTTGGAAAAAAAGACAACAGTTTGACTGCTATAAAATATGACTGACCGTTTGACAACAATCTGTTAATATTATAATGTTTAATGAACTGAAATTTCGTGACTGACGTTGTTGTTTCGTTGGAGTAATTCCGTGCAGTTGCCTCTAGTCCGGGCGTCAAAAAAAACCTCAGCTGGTATTTTGTTCTTAATATTTTCACAAAAGTAACAGAAGCTGTTATGTGCTGACTAATAGCGATTTTTGTGCCAAAATTTGCTGATATTGAACCAAGATTGTTAAAGTTATTTGAAAATGTAGCAGATGTCCGGTTTTTTGAGACACCGTGTAGTACCGAACTAACGAACTAAAAACGATGATACCGCACTTCGTCTTTCTAAGTGCAGACTTCAATGGGCAAATGTCAAAGGGCCTATCACTAAGCGGCGCCGTAAATGTTCATTTGTCCCATCACTGACTGACTGACGTACAGTACTACAGTTCTCTGGCTGTGATCCGTTGCCATGGTAACGGCGACTGCGTGCTGCCAGGTGCGAGGAAATGACGTCACTGACGATTGACAGCGGATGTTGGCGAGTACGTCGACGACGAATTTTCACGCGAAACAGTTACTTGCCATCAGCGCGACGCCGCTGAATATTTGTGAGCACAGACGTCGTCGCCGGCATAAAACGTGCCTGCTCGTCAAGCCAACAATCTATGAGATTGCCATCGCTTATACGACGAGCTGTAAAGTTCTCCGCGACGGCGCCGCCGCTTCACACATTGTCTGACTGTCCGTTATTCACTAAAGCAAAGAGTGCTGTGAGAGTTGGGTCGGGATCGTAGTACATGTATTGCCACGACCGTGAAGTTGAATGTTGCTAAATTCCCGGGATTAAACTTTTGCAGACTACTCAAAATGGCCACAGAAAGAACTTCAAATATTAACAGTGACTATTTTCAAAAATAATTTACTTTACTGGAAAATGATGCGTGAACTTTGTGTTGTCTATGGCCTACACAGAGTTCGTGTTACCTGACTGTGTAAATTATGGCAATTATCAACTAAATACGCAATTATGATTATTTTTTGCACTTTTCAATACCCGTAAACAAATTTTACGTGCGAGATCAGCTGATAAGCTTACGTAAAAATCGACCGTAATTCTTATCTGTTTACAAATAAATGGTAGAAACAGTCCGATAAAATTGATGCAGGAGCGTAACAAATTTTTTTTGTTGAAAGGGTATATTTTTGGGGTAGATATAACAATTGTGTATCAAGAATTTGATACACAGTACACTTTAAATAAGTAAAAACAACCAAATGTTATTTCTGTTACCAAAGTTATTTTTTTCGAATTTTCAATTTGTAATTTTTTAATTGAAAACGAAATGAGATCAGTAACTTTTGTGACACTTGTTACTCATGAAAGGTTTACTTGGCCTAGTTTTTTGAGGGTATGTACCGATATACCCCCGTCGCTGCGCCCCTCATTAGCCTTTAGCCATGTCTCGCATCATTGCTCAGATCTGCGGTGACGTCGAAAGTAGGACCGACCCCCTCGAGACATATCCCCCTAGGACGAAACCCCCCTCTTCCGTCGGGTAGGATGGAACCCCCTGGCACAAACAGGTAGGTGGAGCTTCTGTCCTAGGGGGTTGTGTCCCAGGGGAGTTTCGCCTACTCCCATAAAAGAGAGGAGTTTCGTCTTAAAAGGGGGGGTTGTGTCCGGGGAGAGGTTATGTCCGGACACTGGTGACGTCAGTCGTCGAGCCCTGCTTTTTGTCAGTGCCGTTGGACCACACAAGAAGTGTGTCGTCTGGTGGCCGGCGAGACACTGTCTCGTGGGTCGACGCAGGCATACATAGCGTACCGGCATTACCCAACTGTCCAGCGGCCGCTGTCGGCTGGCTAATTTATGGTGGAATCTTGATATCGACCGATTTCGCGGATCCGTCGCACTGCGAACAGCCGGAAATCAGACGTCACTCACTCTTCGCTTCGTATCGAAACGTCCCAGACTGTTCCTTTTTCGCACCGACCGCCATCTGAACCATCCGCTACTTTATCTTTCAGCCCGAAGACGCCACGGAAAATTCGTTAAAGCTTAAGGGTCTTATCGAAGAAGCGCAGAACGACTGTAATATCCGAACATCACACCAGAGCGCTCAGCTCGACATCAACAAAACTCTACAAATATAGGGGTTTTATGATCTTCATCTTCACGCCGTGACCTCAAAAAAACTGAACTATTCTACAGACTAAACCAGCACGTTCGTGATAGTTACTTGTTATTAAAATCGCGCGAACATAAAATATAATACTGAGCGGAAATGAGCCGAACGTCAACGATGACGATAACACAACAGAAAAAAATCAACACATGATTTCATGCTTGCACATTAGTATAATACTGATGAGTTCGGACACTTTAAATTTCCTATTATAATTATATTTTATCTGTTTTTCTGCTTGTCTCTGTTTCCACATTCTAGTTTTAGTCTCAACTTTTACATGTCCTGTTGTCATTGTTTCTTTCGTTTGGATATATTTGCTAATTTATTAGTAGCCTAAGGTATTCAGGGATACTTGGCGTCAATTTGTGACAGGGAGTCCGCTATCACGAAAAAGAAAAAAAGTATTGTTTGCAGCAAATACAGGTTAGGCTTATCGGTTGACAAAGTGGCGGACCGTTGTGTTAAGGTTAATACTTAGTATATTGTTAACGCAAGTGGAGGGAAGCTAATTTAACGCATAGCTAATTGGATTGTCGGTATGTGGAAAAATAGGCTCAATGGTCACTCGATAGCCAATAGAATGTCAGTTACCTATAAAAAATGTAAACATTGGTTTTTCCATAGCTGCCTAGGCTTCGCCATGGTGAAGGCTACTGCTAGATTTTGTTCCCGAGTAGTGGCCTGGGGAAAAATTGAATATTAAGTAGCAGTAGGCTAAGGCTTCGGTCGGCATCGTTGTTGCTCCCTAGAAGGTTTTCTCAGAGACTTATGTGGGTTGGAGGCGGAGTCTAACGACGTGTTTACATTTCTGAGCTACAGCCTGTGGCTGGGAAATCGCAGTAACCTGGGTTCTGTGGGTTCCAGGAAATCTACGCCTTTTTGACGTCACTCTTAGGCTAAAGCACATTTTGACAGTTTTGATTGACTCACTCGTTTTTCTGAGCTCTAAACTGAGAACGTCGTTGCGGCGGATGCGTTAATAAAATCGAAGTAAAAGTGACTTATAAACTTGCCTCTGCAAGCAATCAGACAAACAATACAAATTACAAAAGAACAACTTAAAATACGGTGAGTACAAAAAGTCTGAAAAAAGCGGTGCAGCAATCTCAAGGAGTTGTCTGGAAAGTATCAGCAGTCCATGACGGAAACGACCGGTAGCGAATTGAAAGATTGAAGAAATGACGGATGGTGCGAGTGGTAAGGATTAAGAGGACGAGCTAATACTGCTGGTTGTACGTAAAAGATTGGTCACAGTTAAACTAACTAGAAATTTTCACGTTAATAGGAATGAAGCTAACGGCACAAATAAGGAAGTTTTGATTGCGATTCATATTAAAAAGCGATCAGCGATCTTTTTGTCCGGAATCTACTGACGAATGTTCGTTTAATAGTGGTGCACGACTTTTAGCACTGAAACTCCGTTGACTGCCTGTTGGAAGTCAGTTAGTTGCAATATAGCAAGTCATGACGACAGGAAAACGACGTTCTTTGATCAAACTAGGATCCCTGAGGGCTGGTTGGCTGACGAGACGCGCGTTCTATCGTGTGTCGGTGGTTGGAAAGCTGGACGCCGCCACGACATGAACGACCAACGGACGGACGCCCACCGGCTCCCTTGCATGTACCGACCGGTCGCTGCGTCCAGCGTTCAGATTGAATTCCAGATAATGCTACAGTGGAAATGAGCGTCGGTCCGTCCGTCCGTCGGCGTCATAAATATTCCCGTGTCTATTCGAAGATGCCGAGCCCAAGATTCGTGGCGTCTGTGCAGGACCATGTGACTCTGCGGATCCCCGCTCTGCGTGTCTTATTTCCTTTCTCATTTCTATTCGCATCTTTCTGTCTCACTCACTCACCGTCTTCATTCGGCGTCGTCCGGTTGTCGGCGCGTGATCGGTCGGATCATCTCAAAGTGGGTTTGTATAATCGGCCGATCGGCTTATCTGTGTCCCAGCTGACGGATGCCCGACGAGACTCGATGGCAGAACGTCGCCGACCAATCTTATTTCGACCGACCGCTGATGCCAATTTGCCGACATCAGCGATGAACACGAAGCCATTGCTGACCAATCCTCAGCACTTCTAGCTGTTTCCTATACGTAGGCTAAGAGGAGCAAGTTAGCGACATCCGGTGACTGCAGGGCTTCATCACAGCGGTCGAGTGAACGCCGCGCTCAGCTACGAGGACACTGTTATAAGTCAGTCTGCATAACAGGATAATGATTGGCTTCGTACAATTAACTACAACAGTGATAAGCTGGTGAGAGAAACGTTTTACCAAGCGAATCACTTCTTAGGCTACTATTCACGATTTTAAGTTTTATTTTGCTACAACTCGTTCAGTGCATGGTGACGTGAGGTGCATGGAGCCCAAGACCAGAAGGCACTTTTGTCTCATTTTTTATTGTCTGTGAAACTAGGATCGAGATAAGAACGTGCAAATTTTAAAATAAGGAGCTATAAAATTGGTGTCGCTACTTTGCTACTGTTTTCGTTCGATGCTGATTAGACACGCAAAATATCAGAGTTGCATTTTTGGCAATTATAAACAACAAAGTCTAGCTGTTGCCAGTCAGGATTTTATCGGAATGGTTAGGTTAGGTTTGCTTTTCTTAGGCTTTTTTTCTTCGTCTCATTAGACGCAGTTATTTACGAATGCTATGCATATTAAATGTGTTAGCGAAAAAAAATTTAGTTGCATCACAGAATCACAATTAACAATAAGATTTACAATGTGGAAATACAATCAATTTACGTTGCAAATGAAATTGTTAATGCAGGCCTACGAAGTCAAGAAAGCAATCAAATAGGCAAAAGAGCTCATGAAACTCTTGTTCCTGGAAAACGAAAGTTTTACGTCGACTAACACTCAGCCTTTGCCACAATGAGCCTGCGCGAAATGCAGTTTAAAGTGGAAAAATAATTGCCGGTATGTGAATTGTCAGAGTGTTGTTGCATTATTTTATTATCTTGTAACTGTCTCACGAAAGAATTAACGGTATGCTTTCCAGGCGGTCAAGAAAATGCTGGTATATGCCGTAACTAAAGTTTTACTTCAAATTTGCATTTATTATTGATGGCCGCAAATAATTAATCATTCATACATAGATTTCTTGTACAAATCCATCAAGTCTGGTGCAAAAAAATCAGCCACTCAGCTACTGAACCGTTTCTAAGACAGTGGTTATTTTTGCATGATACAATGCAAAGTTCGATAATCGACACCAGTAAGACTATTTGTCATACAAACAACGTTAGCGGACCGATCGGGGGCTATTGTATACGAAATACGTCGCAATTCGTAAATGTTTAAGCTGCGAAAAAATACGTCAGCGAAAAACACGAATAAGAACGAACAACGGCGCAGAACAATAGGTTAGTTAATGTGTTTTCGGAAGCGAATGACTGCTAAGACTGGCACTGAGTCGATCGAGTGTATGAAACGTAGATACTAGAGACGACACGCCGAGGGACGAGCGAATACAAGACGCATGACAAATCCGGGCCGAAACCCCGGGATTTTGTTAACGACAGTGTCGCGACACCATCACGCTCCGGATGAAATTCCCCCAGACATAATCCCCCTGACGATATGCCGATTTGCTCTAAAACAAAATTTTCGTCCGAGACAAAAGTACCCTTATCATACGGAAGAACATCCAGCAAGTCCATATTAATTTAGTAAGAGGCGGAATCGCTGTCGCCAGTTTACGCAACTCCTCGTTTCTATTCGCCAGGCGGCAGCAGAAATTTGCAATTGCATAATTGGGCTGCGGGGTTTCACTCCTTAATCTTCCGAATCTTTCCTTTTTTGGGGTTAGAAACCTCCATCTGACACAATGTGTCATTGGACACCACAAGCGTACTTACCAGACGGCATCTAAAACAGTCGAACAGTTTCAGTAGACTGTGTCGGACAACAGACAGACAGACCTCGCCACGGACAAATGTGTAGCTATAGGCGGAGAATCGCTTCATTAAGCGATTCCTCTCAACAATGCCACAGAGTGACAGCAACAGCAACGTCAAAATCGTCGAATGGTTCAGTTCACCGGGATGTAATCGATCCGAACCGTTAAGCCGTGACTATGTCCAAAATACGAAAATAACTATTAAAGAATTTTAACGTGTGCCTCGGCGGAATCGCTAAAACGTCGAAGACAGACAAACACTGTCGTAAAAAAGATCTTATGTCCGGGGAGGATTGAATCCATGCGGATTTCAGTCCGTTTTGCAGCTAACGAGGTCGGCGCCTGGGCACGTTGTTTACGACGACGACTGTCAGCTGGCACGAGGACGCGCGTTCTCGTCGAATCTACATCGACATCAGCTCAGCTCAGGCGCTCGTTCGATCCAATAGATCGCTTCGCCCGATCGACAGACGTTCGTTCCTACAGCATCCGGCAGGCCGAACGGTCGGTCGGTCGCCTAATCGCTGGCGTATCGGCCAAGCTGGTGGCGTTTTATTATGTCCGGAGATGGAACGACGATCGCTACGCGCTACACGACATACACTACATACGCAGCACGGCGCGAGCCTGTATCGTTCAATCGTTCTAATAACTTTCTACTGGACAGCCAGCTGCGTTTAGCATTTTCTTGCAATTTACGTGCGCCGTAGCGACCGCATACTCTGCAACGTTATATGTAAAGCAAAAAATATTTGTAAATGTTTTATGTTTTATATTGAACGCTGTGATTTCATTCCGGCCAATACGTACTAACTACTCATGTCCAAAACATTTAAAACATTTTGCAGCATTGCGCACGGTTTGTAGGTAAGAGGCGGCCACATGTAGAATAAACCGTAATATATTTGAAAAACGGTTTTTCAAATGTTTTTGTTTTATTGGTATAACTACAGCTTTACAGTACTTATTTATTTATTTATTTATTTTTAATTCCCGAGGGCTAAAATATTAAGCCACAGAAATTAATTATTTTTACCCCGAAAGCGAATGACAATAACGGCCGAACTCAAAAAGAAAACAATGTCGCAGGCGTTATGGCCTTGGTCTCGGCCTACATCATCATATGCGGTACACTAATTCAGTGTTATTTTGTTAATTATTTATTTTTAGAGGCAAACCGCAAAGTATTTTTCAAATCGAACACACATCTACTAAACTTACAGGAAAATCGTTTTTTACATTGTCAGTGCCAGGAGATGCTCGACGTTTACGAATGTCTTACCTTTAGTCAGCGTCGGCAAAAAGTCAGCAACTGAAAGTTGCAGACGCCGAAGCTTTGAAAGATTTACGAGTGTGCGACAAGGAAAACGACTGAGACTGCATGGTCGAACTAACCACGACCGATGATTGAAAAAAATGCAGACAACGACAAAAGGCTCGCGGTAGGCCTAAATAGTTAACGAAGTCTATCGGCAGCTGGCGATGGGTGTCTCGAGCATCTAAGAATGGCCTGCGATCAAAAGACTGCGATCGTCTCATTACAGATTTTGCTCAGTTGTTGTCATTTTTCATTACGATCAGCTAACTAGAAACGGTCTAGACGGTTAACGAACTAAACAAATTGCGGTCTCTTGCTGTTGCTTGCCGAAATAGCGTGATATCGATGCAGCATCGGTTGAACTGAAACGAAGTTTTACCGCATTTATAATGCTGAAATTATTTGATCACAATAGTTGGCAACTCAACATTCGTGGGTCGGCAGTCGGCACAATGGGTACAAATGAAAACAAAGGAATGAAGAAAAAACTCGCCGCGCGATGTGCTAGCACCATATCCGAGGTCTCGCGGTGTAAGCTGTAGTCTGGCTGGGGGCTTAGGAAGCGGAGATCAGCGCATTCAGCACCGCCCCATGTGGCTGAAATTCCTAAGCTACTGAATGTCGTAACTGTCAACTTTGTTTCTGAATCGTATTCGACAAAATTAATGGCGCTGTATAACTGCGTTTTGATAGCGTATGCGTGATACAGTAAATGTCGAGACACTGTTGGTGTTTATTAATACGTATAAGGATTATTATGACCTGGTCTCGGGATCAACGCATCCTATCTGTTCTGTCATGCTGCTTGCTATACGCTTGACAGTCAGTCACAGCAATGGCGTGACAGTCTCAAATGTCAAGAAGCCGTAGTACTGGTGGTGGTATAACAACCCGTCGTCAGCGCGAGGCGACTAACGACTGCAGAGAACACGGTGGTCGACATCGTAAACCGACGCCGCGCTGCATGTTGGGATGTGTCTCTGGAGGCGGTACAACACGCAACCACCACGCGGCGCCGGTATCACATTAAAATGTCTCCCCGTGAAATATTCGCCCAGAATTGATATGCCTTCCCCTTATCAAAATTTTGCCGGCCCCATAAAAGCCCCCCATTATAGGATTCCCCCCAGAAGTCTCCCCCGGCTGCGGGTGGGGTGGATTTTTGCCGGTAAATTGTCGGGAGAGGAGACTTTTTTCGGGGGCGATTCTATAATGGGGCATTAGCGAGTGGTACTAGAACATGCGACAGCTAGCTGTGAAGCAATGAAATGACACGGCTCCCGTGTGTAGGAATGATCATCGCGCGTGACGTCACCGTGCCACTTCTGGGCGTGGTCCCAGACTTCTACAGAGTAGGCCAGAAAAGTGACACCCTTTTGGTGTTTGAGTTTTCTCCCCTTGATAGATACATAATATTTGCACTTTTGATTGCTTTGCTTTTGTACAACTTCTGTTCTTGCGAATGAATTGCAATTTGGTCACGGTGGTTGGATTGACTGACGATAAACCCTGTTTGATTCACAATCTGCAGGTGTAGAAACACTGACATTCCGAAAAAAACATAGAAATATTTTCGAATAAATGAGCACGTTTAAAATGTGAATAATTAATAGCAAATGTTAAGAGTGTTCAAACAGTATAAACGTCTGTTGTTTTCAGTTAATATGGCATTATATCGACGCAGCTAAAAGGGGTGTCAGTTTTATTGGCTTTCCCGGTATACAGGAGTCGGTGGCGTGGTCGTGAACTAGTAGTGGCCACTGTGCCGCCGTGTTTCACTACAGTACGTCACCCAATGACCTTGCGCTGACCTTCACGACCCACGACGACGACTTCTGAATGAGAGTTTGCAGCTCTGAAGAATGAAAACCGGCCGTACATCAGCCGCAAAGATTTGCTGCAAGTTTCACGTGTGTGCAGAATAGCAACAAGTTATGGTCACCAGAGAGGTCGAACAGGAGACCTGAATTAAATCACACTTCAGACACTAGCGACTTGCTTTCGATTTACGCCAAAAATGCCTGGCACCAGTCTGAAGCTTAAGACGTGCTTAAGCGGTGGAGCTGTATCAACATTACTAGCAATGTTGTAATTGTAAGCTACTATTATTAGGCTACTAAAGCTGTCGAATTAACGCCTTAACGCGTTAACGCGTTAACGCGTTAAAGAATAAACGCGCTTTAAAAAAATTAACGCGCATAAGTGTACTTAATTCTGTGAAGCAGATGTTTCAATATTCCACTGAACTACGTTCATTTGACGATCGAATAATATTCCAGCAATTAAAATTGTTTTGTTGCCGTTCCATCATTAGTAAGCTACGTTCTGATCTTAAAATTAAACATAAGTTATGTATTTAACAGTCATAAACATCTAAAACAGGCTCTAGTTGAGATTAATTTTATGAGTTATAAGCCTGAATGTGACGCGAGCGTTTATAAAGATAATAATCTCCAAGTGACTTTCAAATAGGCTAAATGTATGGTGGCCATAGAAATTATTACCGACGGCACTGGGAATCCAACTCCAATGCGATTTCTAGCTTTATTTATGACCTCCGCCGAACAATGAAGCTATATTTTCGAGATTGTTTGCCTATTTGTTTGCCGCTAGATTAGTCAAAAATTTACCAATAACATTTAATAAATAATCTGTGAAAGGGTGGGGCGTGTTCCAAGAATCAAGTGTTTGGATCGTGGAATGCGATCCGGATGCAGTGACGTTTCCTGAAAACGCGACAAAATAAAAAAAACGAAATTATTTAGTAGTTTTATTATTTTTTATCAGTTGCAGAACACCTACCACTACTACATAATGCATATTTTATTCAGTAAATACAAGGTAAAAGCGTCGGCGATGGGAGAAAGCGACGCGGAAGACTTGAGTGCATTAGCTGAATCGATGATGTCGTGCAGCGCCGTGTTGCGTCTACTGCTCTCGGTCAATAGTCGCATGTATGATTAGCGCCAGTCGATCGCCCCTCCTGTCAACAGTGTGCCAATGTATGGAACGTCGGAGCTGTTTATCGCACGTGGACTCGACAAAGCGCACCGACACACTATAGCCAACCCGTTGTTCCACATTGTCGCCGTGATGGTGGCATCTCCCCATCAATAACGACTAAGTACTTTAGATGAAGGCTACTTTGACACGTGCAAGACGGACCCCCGACCAGTTATAAACGATAGTCCACTACTATTTATAAGCATACCGGAAGCAAATAAATATGCGCTACAACAAAATTTGCAGTAAAATACAGTGTTTACAGTTGTTACAGATTTCGTCGAGGCTGCGCAAGTAAAAGATTTTCCAGAATTGGTCTATATTCTAAAAAGTTATGACCAACTGCAGGAGAATGTTTCTAAGAAAGATTAAACATTAAGCATACAGGGCTCATTTAGCCGCCGCCATAACCGCCGTCGCTGAATATTTTTTTTCGGTTAGCCGCCGCCGCCGAAATTTTTTTGGCTAAACCGGCTTAGCCGATACAAGATTTTATGCGTAACCGAAGGAAAAAATTCGGCTAGCCGAATTCGGTCAAATTGATCTAACGCAAACTGGTTGTTTAACTGCACGTGTGCATTGCAGCGACGTCGTTTTATTTCGAGCACTATCTGAAATACGTATTTCAGAGGAGTTCGACGACAAGCAAATTAATTCGGGAAAAGTCATTTTACATTTTGCGTCAAATGTAATGCCTACTTAGAAATGAGCTCGTCGTCTGTGCCTTTTGAACAGTGTCGATTGCATGTTCAGCACACCAAACTTGTATCGAAATGGCAAACGATCGTCCATCGTGCCGGACAAACTGAATCGAGCTTTGATCATAAATGAACAGTGTGAGTTTGCTATTGTAACAGAGTCCTATAATAAGCCTGTTATGCAGCAGAACCTGTACCTATATCTATGCGCGTAATGCAGTAACTTCTCGAACGGCGGACATATCTTAAGTCTTGCATTTTTATAGGATATTCATTGGATTGCGCTGACTTTATTTTATTTTACGTGACCTGATGGACAGATCTCTTTGACGACTAACTGCACAGCAAAAGCTATATAGCGTGTTTTGTTTGCTAGCCTAAAATAATTTGACAAACGAGAAAATTAGTAAATTTACAGTTTAAGCTAAGGTAGCCTGACGTATAGCACCAGTGGTCACTGAAATTAGACCTAAAAGTCACCTAGTTTCTAAACTAGCCTACAAGTTGTAACAAAAATATGTGTGCCTATAAATTATAAACCATTTTTAGTCATATAATTAACAATAAATATTTTTTCCTGCACAGACAACTATACGGCTCAATTAATTAGCCATTTGCAGACTATTAATTCACGTTATCACGCACCGTTATTGAATGTACATTGCTATAGTTGGCAATCCGATTTTTGGCCAGCCGCCGTAATCGCTGATTTTTTTTGGAACCGCCACCGCGGGAAAAACATTCGGCTAGCCGCTGAAAATTTTAGTTAGCGAGCTGATAATTCTTACGCTTAGAGGCCTAGGCTCATTAATCAAAGAAATGCTGTACATGAGCTATAAGAAGTAACTAAGCAACGGAACAACTTACGTGTTCTGGATGTTCCGGTTCTTCGACTGCATCGGCAGTCAACGATTATTAGAACGTTGGCAGAATGACTGACTTGCGTATACTCGCAAGCGTTGGACACGGCGCTTGGAGCCCTCCGTGTTAGTGATGGTCAGAGACTGAAGCAGCAGCAGCGGTAGCTGGAAGTTGCACGCGAATGCGGACGGACAGGCCTCTGGCAACATTAATCACCATCGCGGCCAGTTCGCTTATCCGGGTTCATTTAACAAGCGGGCGGGCGGGCGGCTCGGACGGCGCTGATGTTTCGTGAATTAACGCGACGACGACGACGAGGTCTGACGTCCGGCGACTGTCTGTGCCTCGCGGACTTGTCGGTCGTCTTCGTGCGTCCTTCAGACCTCTAAGCAGTGAGTGAGCAACGAGCATCCGTTCACTCAGTACCGATGGTCACACAGGCTCGCCCTCCAGCCCTATGCGCTGACCGTCAGCCGGTGTCCCATTATAGGATCACCCGTCCGCCAGAAAAGTTTCCCCCGGCCGACAATTTACCGGCGGCCGCCCGAGCGGGACGGATTTTTATCGGTAAATTGTCGGCCGGGGGAGACTTTACTGGATGGGGTGGCAATTCTATAATGGGAAGACATTTTTATGGGGCCGGCGATAGTTTAATAAGGGGAGACATATCAATTCCGTGATTATCTCTCCCAGAAAAGTTTTTTCATGGGAGAGACATTTTAATATGACACCGACTGTCTCGCACTTACAGGACGCCGAGAAGCACAGCCGCTGAGCGCGCTCTGTTTAGATGCTACTACTGCTGCTGCTCGTGTTGGCTATCGTCAACAAAACATTCCCGAGCTTTCATCACACAACTAACTGTCCCTATCCACTGCTGCACCGCTAATTCCTGACGTCGATAATTATTTACATTTGATCTTCTCATTGAACACAACACTTGTTCTCTGTAGCGGCATATCCGTTTTCAGAAGAGGCTAAAAACTTCCGCAGCAAAATGTTTCTTGTACATGGTCATAATGTGCACACATCTTCGTTTCAGCAAAAGCACTGAAAATTTCCTGTAATACTTTTTGTATGTGAAAGTACGAATCAATGAATTTGCGCGTACGTGCGGGTCGAAAAAGTATAACACGAAGTATTTGGTCATGGGGTTTATATTATATCGACAGATTTTCATAAATTTCTTAAAGGTGCACTCTGCAGAAAATTTGCAACATACATGTATATTTTCTTTTGTCTGTCGCGAATACCAAGAATGATATTGGCAAGTAGGCCTATATACTCCGTTCTGTCGTCTTCTAACGCAGATGCATACGCCGTTGTCAGACACCGGTACAGGTTTGCTGCTGCAGCAACAACGACATCTGGCATCAGCGAATTTGGTGCTTCACGGTGCTCGACGGCGACCGCCGGCCGGTAGTTCGCTCACTGACGGCCGAACGAACTGCGCCGGTATAATACGCTGACGACACGCAGGAGTGGTGCCAGAAATTTGCATGTAGGGGGACAATCAGAGGCTAAAGCTCGTTTATTGTGTGCCTGCCGTCTGCTTAAATACGCGTTGCCTTTAAAAGGCACGGTAAAAGTAGGTTTATTTGTCATTTTTGTGCGGTTTTTGTTGGACACAATTGGCAACGTAGGTTTTGTTACTGTGTAAGGGTTGATCAAAATATTGGAAATGTTCGGGAGTCAAACTGGACAGTTCGAATCTGTACGCTTGTCAGGAACGGTTTACCCATCTCTGCATAAAATTCACAGGATCTCTACGAATCCCACAGGTGTCTTAGGAGGTCCGGATTCCCGGATATTCCCACCGTTGACTACATGACGTGATCACAATTGATGTCGGTCTGGTTTCATTGTGTTGGGACGCGATACGTCTTGACTGGCAATGAATGCCTGACAAATTCGTTGTCGACCGGCGCTTGGACCTGTTCGACGACTGTTCGACTGCAGTGCGGTCTCCGCTGCATACTGATTGTGGCGTTAGACAACGATATGCTGGCAGTCTATCGGCCAGCAACCACAATTAAATAACTTTCAAATTCCGTTAGGTAGACTAATGGACTAATATTGCTCATTTGCACCACTTTGCATAACAAATATACGATATCTATGAAAGAAATGTAAGAAGACCATATGATGTCGGGAGCTACACTGCCGCCCAACTTTTCAGTTTACGGAGCTGAAGCTCCACAACCAGCTTGCATTTGTTATAATTATAAGTTATAATTTTGCATTTATTCTAATCTTTGTTATCAGAGATAGTAGGCTTAGCTAATGGCATACTGGAAAACGAACGGACAGATCATCTAGCACCAAGACCGAATTTAAACCCGATTGTTTATTTTATCATAAAATAATAACAACATAAAAATTAAAAATTGTTGCAAAACTAAAAAAAACAATTTTACTAGTATATTTTCATTCTTTACTTTGCATTAGTTGTTTTAACTTTTGTGGCACCGTATTCTACATTTCGTTACGTAGGCCTAAGCCTTTAAATTGCAACGACAGCGTCTAGACACTTACCAGTTCGGCTGTGAGCGGCGAGCTCGTTCAATAACACCCTCTTTTCGTATTCTGATTACGAGCCTGAGCGACTGTTACCTAGTCGTCTTTGCTATAGTTCTGCGACAAAGTTAATCTCAAGTTTCGCCGAACGAAACCAGCTGCACAAAGCTGCGTCAAGTGATGCATGGCCTAACGGGATGTACGACAACGAAAGAAATCAGAGGAAGGGCGAAGAGAAATGGCGATGTGACAAAAAGCGCAATCGATTATCATCTACAAGCGACTGAAAAGCGAAGGAACAATAATCCATTTCAAGCGCAGGTCCAGCCAAAGTCAGACGACCGATCTCATAACGGTATAGTAGACTGGTAGGCAGAAAAGTGCGTGTAAAAAGAGAATACTGCATAAACAGGAAGTATGTTTGCAGATCGGCTACCGTTTCGCTACAATGCCTCTCGGACATAATCAGGCTTCTGCGGCTACGGCATGTGTTTGTCGCGAGAATCCGACGTGTAGCACAATAAAGAATGGTATATTTTCTCTTTCAGTGGAATATCCAACACGCAGGCCTAGAATATTTTTTGCCATGCAGCTGATTCATGATGTGACGTTTGCCCTTGTAAAGGGTAATTAATTGCACAACCGGATAAACTGCAGAGCGTTGCAGTTACCGGGTGGGATAAATCCGAGAACCTCCCTCGTCTTAGGCTTACGTGTGACTTTGGCAGCTGAGGCAAACACTTCCTGTGTTATCCTATGAACATCGCTGTCAACAGTAATGTGAAAACTCTTCTCGGATTAGATCAACGACGTCCTTTGATGGACGCAAATCATCAGTTAAGTATTATTCATATTTTGCTTCACAGAATACTGAATTAATTCGCGATCACGACCAGATGACAACACACAACTGTAGAAAGCAGCAGTTACGCCTTGCCGTAAACAAACTACACGGTGAATCGCAAAGTACGCTATACGATGCTTGCGCGTACAGTGTTATTTATTACACAACGTGATTATTCTGCACATTGTGGTGAATCTTTCTGAAATACGGTGTATAGGCTTACGTTGATAGTCGTGTTTTTTCGCTACTTCAAGTTAATGCTGTGATAGTCGAACAACGCAGCGGATGCTGGCCAACTCTAAACTTATCCATACTCCGTGCGCATCAGGTTCGGCGCGATATGAATTTGCTTACGCACTCGCTGACTTTAAGCGTGTATTGGATATAATAATTTTGTTAAATATAAATAGTATGTATACTAACAAAAAAAAACAATTTACTAAGCAAATAATTTTAGGGCTAAATTAAAACTAGTTGCAAAATAGCGATTGTATCGCTAAAAATGCAACAGAATTATGTTTTCGTACAACCGGTGTGATATACACCGTGGGCCAATAAAAAACGTGGCACTTTACTTTTGTCTATATCTTCGCCAATTATTGACCGATTTTCAACATTTTTTCACTAACACACTTTGCAAACAATTTGCATTAATGTGATTATTATACATCCCACCACACCGTAAATGCGTCTCTACACTACCTGGTGAAGTATAAATGTAAGAAAAAATAACAATAATAACAAACATTTAAGTAAATGAAAAAAAGGCTTCAGACCAACACTGCGGTGAATGATCCGCATGATACTAGACTGTGTGCATGCTAAACTGTGTTAAACCCGCATCACAGTCTAGTGTCATGTTATTGCAAATTGTCCGCAGGGTGTGCCAGTGAAAGAATTGTTGAAAATCGGACAAAATTAAAGTGCCACGTTTTTTATTGACCCACCCTGTAGCACTGAACAGTTGGGACGCTAAATTCAACCGAAGTTTAAATAGCTTCGTAAAAATAGATATAGGTTACAAAATCCAGTGATTTCGCGATATTATTGTGCAGTGGCATCAAACGGCGTGGTTGGTATAGGGCCTACTGCAGTGCAGACGCGACATGAAGATTGCTTTGCAGGCAGACGAACGACTGACGCCTGCGGGGCGCCTAAGAAATCTATCCGTCGACGAATTGCGAGGCAAGCTAACGAATTTCATGAAAACCAGTTTGATGTCACGTCGTCGATCACTCATCGGCTGTTTCTGCCATTTATCCTAACAAATTCCGCCTGACGAAAATGTCCATCGGTCCGTCCTTCTTAGACGTTCCTTCTATTCTATTTCGTATGCGAAAAACGGCAAGCGGTATTTCATTACTCGTTTTGCTGTTATTCGATTAGCTATTTATGCACAATGTTCTGAAATTGTCTTTGCTTAATAATTTGACAGCACTGAACGTATGTGATAGAAAAAAACTAAGCTGAGAATTATCGTTGAATTTTAGCGGCTGCAGTGGCGTAGTCAAAAATGTGAATTGGGGACCTCGCTTCTCTTTCTCTCCCTTTCCTTCTTTTTTCTCTCCCCTTCTATTTCCTTCTTCCTTTCCCTTTCACTTTCTTTCCTTCCCTTCTTTTCACCTCTTCTTATCCTTTCCCCATGAGGCAGGATTTCCTAAATTCCAGCGGGTCTAGAGGAGCGCCGTGAGCTCCCCAGCAGGGTCAAAATCCCCAGTCAAAATCGAATTTGGTGCATTTATAATCTTAAATATGAGATCCGGTGGCAACAATTTTGACTATTTTCCTGAGTCATCAATATCAATTTTTAACATAAATTCAGACTGGGAGCTTGGACCCTTTGCCCCCTCCCTTGTCTATGCCATTGATCTGCTGAACCATACTGGGCGTGTGAAGTTACGTCGGTTGTCTATGTCTTACTTTTATCATAATTTTTAATGAAACGTTTTTGTGCATGTAACAATATATAGCATATAATGTGTTCCCTTTTTACCTCAGAATGCACCAAAATGCATTTGGCTTTTTCTATACCTGAACCCGCTGCAAGAACTACATGTAGGGCTATATGCCTATATTGCGCTCCCAGGCGTCTCGAATAGATTACGAAAAAGGCCAAAATAAGATAAAAAAGGGAAGGCAGAAAATAAAATAAATGAAAAATGTGAAAAAAATGAATCCTATTGCGAAATTCTGGGTACGCTAACGAGAGACTCATGCGCGCATATCCCCGATTGCTTTTGTCAACGCCGGTATTTGTTACTGTACAGACTATAGACTTTGCTATAGCCTCATTCAGAACTGTTCCTCGGAGGTGATATTATCTGCAACGTCAGTCATGACGGAAACGTCTTCGGTGCTCGTTTGAAGCAGTCTAGCGTGTTGGTGCTGGTAGCTCGCGCGATAACCGCATCGGCAACTGGTTCCACAGCTGTGGACCGGCTACAGCAAAGGCTCGTCGACCAAATCGGTCTGTTGCGACACGCAAGACGCAGAGGTCGCAATCAGTGGCGGAACGCAGTCGCTGCACAACTTCTTTGACAAAAACACAGAGTTTTTGTAAGTAGGCTGGTGCAATGCAGACTGGAGTTTGGGACAAAAATTGCGCGTACTTGAATATGCACGAATCTGGGAGTAGATACTAGACAGCTTTCTCGTCTAACTTGGACGTACAACTGTCGTTGGAAATCGGTCGCCATTCATCTCGGATGGATCAATTCAAGACCAGCAGCTTTCTACGGATCTTTCTACGGATCTGGAACAGTGCAGTGTCACAACTGACATCTGACTTGAATTGCTTTTTGGCCCGGCAAATATGACATTGATAAGTGGCCCGTTTTAGTTTTAGACGTTTTTTTTCTCTATTTCAAGCGATGGACGTCGCACGCTATGATAAACCATCTAGGTGATCGCTGCTGCTGCAATAACATTGGCCAGTAGTCTCCCGGTCGACATACTGGACAACAAACAGCACGCGTTCTCGCCAGCATCTACATCATAATAGTATCGCGATATGGAATTAGTTCTTATGCTATAACACACATGCCGAGAGCGTGCGTTGTTGCATTACTATGCTCTGATGAACTTTTTCGGTGAACCTATGCCCCGATATCGCCAATAACGGATGGTAACCGCACATACGTAGCTCGACCTCTTCAATACTGGTCAAGTGGTAATATTCAATACGGCAAGAACAGTGGCCCCCAATCTGTCAGACAAAACATAAGCGTACGTTTAAACTGCACTAAATTTGCCAATTTTGTCAGTTTATTTTTTAGAGAGTAATTGTTTGCTACCTTTGATGGTGAATAAAGATGTATATAATTAAAATTGTTGCAACCAGATCTTAAAGCTAAAATGCACAGACCCCGCTGGGGGATGCGGGCTCACAGCGCTCTCCGGATCACGTAGCTGGATTTTAGGGGGTCCTATACTTCTAAGGGCAGAGAAAGGAGAAAAAGGGGGAACAGATAAAGGGAAACAGGGGTAAAACGAAAAAAGCGATAGGAGGAACGGAAGGAAAAAGGAAGGGGAAGGGAAGGGAGACGAGTCCCCTCCCAATTGAAATTTCTGGCTAAGTCACTGGGCGAGAAGAGACTATTTGAAAAAAGTCCGGTGTAGTGGAAAATTCTTCGCACCGGAAAATTCTTCCCACACGCAGCAGTACAGGTTAGGGTTAAGATAAAGGATAGGGTTAAATTTAGGGTTAGGGTTAACGTGAGTTACATTATGACACTATGGAGGTGGGAAGAATTTTCCAGGTGCGACAAATTTCCCACGACATTGGCACAACAGACATCAGTAGTACGTCTTCCGACCGCAGAAGAAAAGATAACGAGTAGATTCTAGCTCGAATTTTGGAAAAAAAACGCGACAATGCGATTGTATGCCTAAGCTGTAAACAATGCGCACATGACATAATATCGGAACAACTGTAAGTTTCAGACGGTATAAGCAAGTATGATTAATAAGCAATGATGTTGGCGCGCCTTGTGGCGACACGTATGCGGCTGTCCGTGGAGTTGCCTAGTACCTTAGGCGCGCACAGTACCGTACATTAGGCCACTGTTTGGCCCAATTTGCAGTCGGCGCTAAAACCGCCCATATAGGGCCTACGTTAAGTATTTGACCTCTGACCTTTGCTGAAAATTGGCGTATCACGTAACAGTTTTCTGGAAAACGTTTTTGCATCGGTTTTTGTAGTTTTTGAATTTCTTCAAAATTACAATTTTTTGTAGACAGACAAATGGGCTAACTGGTAAGACGATTAGTGCGGTCCAGCGTAAGAACGGTCCAATAATAACACCTGACGTGAAATTGTCAAAAACGCTAACAAAGATTGATTTTTTACTGGCGTTACTTACTCGTAATATGATCGCAAGAGATTTACGTCCGAAACGTTGGATACAAGATGTTGCGTGAGACTGTTGTTGCTGCAATGCGTAGCTGTATGTTCGGGCCATCGTTCACATCAAAACCAATCAAGCTAAGGTCAAGCCGGTCTGCTCAGAGATAAAGGTAGACGCACGCTATTCGGCATCCGCAGCAGTTCAATCTGGCCGTGACTGACTTCAGGTCGGAAATAAAACTCGTTAGGCCTACTTCCCGTGTGCATTTTATTCGACGTCGTCTTTCTTATCCTATGTTTTCGTCCAAGAGAAACCTTCTCAGTAAACGTGCTAAATTAGTATTATTATTTACATTGACGTTATTGTTATAGGCGCATTCCAAACACACTACTGCGTATATTTGAAAACTGGCTCTCAAACTGCTGGACCTGCATAAAGTGGAATAATGTAACGTCAGATTTTATCCAAATCAAATTTGGAGTGCGCCAGGGTTCTGTGCTTTCCCTGCAATTATTTGCTGTGTATTTAAATGACATAGTTAGCCAATTACCCATCAGTCAACGCTGCTTCGTGATGTTATATGAGGACGATATTCTTATAATGGCACCTTCCGTTTGTAATTTACAGCAACTTGTAAATGCATGCCAAGTGTCAGTTCGATTTATTGGACATGCAAGTCAACTTTCGAAAATCTTCCTGTATTCGTATCGGGCTACGTTGCAGTGTTAAATGTGAGAACATTGTGTTGACATCTGGCCAGTCTCTACAGTGGGTTGATCAACTACGATATCTTGGTGTATTTATTGTGCGTTCTGTCAAATTTAAGAGTTCGCTGGATCATGCCAAAAGAAATTTCTATCGTTCATCTAACTCGATATTTGGCAAGGTTGGTAGAGCCGCTTCTGAGGAAGTGGTTCTTCACCTAATTAAAACAAAATGCCTACCTG
>Ga0056128_1000987_pt1 | contig 29677 bp, 19 predicted proteins | sample WorMetLIZISLAND2_FD_71113 | JGI IMG/M metagenome (GOLD analysis project Ga0056128, IMG submission 71113) | Marine gutless worms symbiont microbial communities from Max Planck institute for Marine Microbiology, Germany - Olavius geniculatus... ... | reverse complement strand
GTGCGAGATAAGGCCTAGGTTACTATTAATCACTAATAGCAAATCGTATACTGGCTGTCGATTGGCGCTGAATTCAATGACCTTGGATGACCTTGAACGCCAAAATAGGGGGTTTTACAGATTTTTTTCTCGATATTGGGCTGCACAAGTCTATATCATTCACAAGGAGGCGCCACCGTCGCCAACGCCACACGCGCCTATGGCCGATGTGTATTATGGTCCCGATGGGCCGAGTCCAAGTGATATGTGATTTTAGAAACTTTAACTGCTGAACTGGAAATGCTATAGGCTTTCGCGCGTCTCGTGAGCTTTGCTCAAATTTCTTGTTAATAAATACTAGATGAGTCTTTTTGTCTGATCTGTAGTTGAATGACAAGGAGTCATCGTTGGTGGCCTCACAGGTGCTTCAAGTGCTCACGGACCACGTTCAACTGCTGCTAGACAAGCTGCCTGATCTCTGCGTCAAGATAGTTGAGGTGCGGCTTTAGCTTGGCTCTTAACTAGAGCCCACAGTTTTCCATGGAAAATTTTGCCAAATTCCTCAGGCCAGTTTACAAAATTCCACGGCTTACCGTGGCAAAATTGTCCAAATTCTGCGGTTTACCACGGCCTTCCATTTGTGAGTAAACTAAATTCTATTCTGTTATATAAAACTTCATTTTTTAGGCTGGTATGGTGCCCAGTTATGCTTGCAACATACAAAGAAAATTATCAATTTTTTCATATTCAAAAGTGCAATTTGTCAATTAGTCGCATTGAGTTTATTTACGGTTGTGCCATACTACGATGGTAATTATTAGTAGGGATGCAGTTTTAGGCAGTTTAGTTTTGATTTTTCTTTGTTAATCTAATTACGTTATCAAGCCGACGATTGTACTAATCATTGGTTATTTTTTAACTTTTGCAAAATTACGCAGCAATATCAAAATTCCACGGAAAAGGGCAAATTCCGTGGCTCAGCTCGAAATTCCGCGGCCAGCGGAAAACTGTGGGCCCTACTCATAACTACTGTATAGTGTGATGTGGAGTGCTGTACATTAGGCATAGTAACACATTGTTTAATGGTCGAATGGTTATAATCCTTTATAGGAAACCCATCTCATAGTTACAGAGCATCACCTGGCAAACGGGATCACACAGTGTTAGCTGCCACTCGACACAGGTGAATGCGCCCCACTTTAAACTTAGCTAGACAGACCAGTACTCGATTTACTGGTACGTGGAGGAATGAAAGGCTGAGTTGATTACGTTAAAACTTCATTTTTTAGGCTGGTATGGTGCCCAGTTATGCTTGCAACATACAAGTTGAGTTGTTGGTTATATGCCAAAATCGTTTACCCGTCCTCGGTCACCGATCCACTAGATAGTGACCCAACTGGCAGTCAAATCAAGCACCTCGCGGATTGCAAGTCCAGCATTCCACCATTACACAACCAAGCCATTGACATTATGAGAGATAGGCTGCGGTTAATTGTAAAAAAAACAAAACATCATCAAAAGTGTTTTGTACACTTAGTGACTTTTTGTTTTATTTGTCATTCAACCACATTCCCTAAGATGTTTCTAGTGTAAAACGTTTAGTAATTGTTTCAGCATTTGGTTACTGTTGGTCTGGCTGATTTTCACAAGTAAACTCTTGATAGTTGTTGTATGAGATTATTTTGAACAGCTTATGGTGTTTTGTCTTATTTTTTCTCTGGTTTTGGTTATTATTATTTTTTGTCTTTTTAGCTTTTTTGATCTCGGGATTTTATTTCTGTCATAACTGTTTGTTTCTAGATTTTAAAAGTGTTTTTTACATAACTACGTCCATTTCAGTTTTATTTCATTTTCATTCAAAAAATTTTTAAAATCTTTTTCATTTATGTATTAGATTAAACTGGTAGTTCAAGTCACTTATCATATCATATCATATATCATATCAAAGCACTGAAAGGAGAAATGTTTTTTTCCTAGTGACTAGCTAATTTTCCTGGTAAACTAATATTGGGGGTACTTAGCTATTAGTGATGGTGCTATACAAGTACAAGTGAGGTCTGTTTCTGCTGGTAGGACTTGGTGTTGACAATATCGTCACTCTGGGCATCAGTTGAAGTTCTATCAGCGGATGCTGCCACTACTGCACGGGTATTTTAACACTGCTTTTCAAGATTTTTTTGTGGCACTTAGCATAAACACGGCCAGTGACCGCGATATCACGATGTCTGTCACGATACTTAATGTCGGTTAATTAAACACTTGACTATGATGCTTTTCACTTCACCACTTAGGGCGAGTTGCACCAACGTCGTTCATGATCTTGGTTCAGCTGAACCTAGATCAAGAGTTGAACCGAGTTCACGCTGAATTACGTTGCACCAAGTTGAACTTGGATCAGCTGATTCCGTTCAGTTAAACGGCCGTGGTTATACCGTGGACGACGCTGATTGGTCAAGCCGCGCTCAGCCCGTGTCGGGTAATTCAGCACTGCTGCTGACAATGTCCCAATGTTTTTCATGGCAGTTAGGGCGCGTTGCACCAACGTCGTTCAACTTTGAACCCGGGTCAAATCTGAATTTGATCCTAGTTCAGCCGTAAATTGCGTTGCACCAAAGCAGTTCGAGCATTGATTTCCGTTCAATTCTTAACTGCCATCTGACCACCGATCAAATTTTGATCTTGGTTCAACTCGCGGTTACGCATGTGCACTAGGCAATAAATACTTTCTGTGATACTATTGCTGCAAAAAGCTCTTCGGTTCGAATCTTATCCTGTCCAAAAAACTTCCTCGTATCGAATTATAAGACTTTTAATGCAATAATACTGATGATCTGGATATGTTAGATTTTTATTATATTCGTTTTATGTTTTTTTTGTGCTCGATAAATTAACAAATAGATGAATAAATCGCATTTTCAATGGCGATATCTAGCTGCTACCGTAAACATACGATTGAGCCCTAACCACAGCAACAAAAACTCATTCGTATCGATTTATATGGCGTTAAATTCAATTGTAATTGTGATCTAGATATGTTATATTTGTGCTATATCTGTTTTCTGTAATCTGTTTTGCTTGATAAATTAATTAATGGATAAATAAAAGGCATTCTAAAGTGCCAATGTATCGTTGCTATGTCGTATGTACGGTAAACATATTATCTTGACAACGGACGTAGAATAATTAACGCATATCTATTGGAACACAAAATGCATATCTTCGGAACTTTGTCGGTGCAACTATTGATGCGAAAATTGTGTTGTAACTTCAGGGAAACTTAAAATTCGAAAAAATTACGGCCAATCTGTACTGCAGTTTCGTAAGCATTGTGTGTAACTGTGACGTCATTGTAGTTGGCCCGTAGGCTGAGCGTGGTTGACCAATCAGCGTCGTCCACGGTATAACCATGGCCGTTCAACTGAACGGGATCAGCTGATCCGAGTTCAACTTGGTGCAACGTAATTCAGCATGAACTTGGTTTAACTTTTGATCTATGTTCAGCTGAACCGAGATCATGAACGACGTTGATGCAACGTGCCCTTAGTGTTGGGTCATTAAGCGCTCATAACCTTGATGTTGCTGTGTCTGTCGTGGCACTTAGCATTGGTTAACTAAACACTTACGCCTACAATGTCACAATGTCTCTCGTGGCACGTAGTGTTGGTTTATTCAGCACTCTTGACCATGTTGTAGGTGCTAGTGACGGTGATATTCTGTCTGCTGGAGTGGTGTCTGCATTTACCAGTGTCGCTATTGACAACGTCAGCTGGTACCTCGTCCTCTTCACTCGCGCATCAGCCGCTGCTTCTACACCAAGTCTTCAGCGTATGTATTGCTTTGTTTTGCGCCAACCGATCTTTTGTTAGATCTTGGTAAACTTTGTAGGTCGCTAGGTAGGTACGAATACTTGCAGCTGGCACTGATTAAACAAAAAGTCACAACGTGCCAGTATTCAGTGTTAGGCATTTATCGCGATTGGCAGAGTTTTTAGTTGTTTGCAAGTGAAAAATTTGCCCAGTGAAAATAGTGACATAATTTATTTAGAAAAATTGAAAATAGAAGTTGATAACCTTTTTTTGGATTTTCACATCTAACGTAGATAATTCAGGAAAACTCTGAAGCAACCCCAAACCCCAAAATGCACTCAGTTGGGTTAAAAAAGCTTGCTGTCTATGTGAGATAACATATTTCTATAGATGTCTATTGATAAAAGAAAACCAACAAACCAGATTTGATTTTTTAAAACAAAAATGACTTGTTTTTAACCCCATTTAAGTGAGATGTTTATGCATTATAGAAGTGTGATATTTTCATAAGGATCTGCGCTATATTTGGAAGATGAAGACATGTACTGGAGGAGAGACTGGCAAAACATCATATCTGCAGTTGATTGACAAAACATCCTCACTACAATTTACAGAGTCCTTCAGAATGCTACTTAGATATTTATTTCATCACATAATGAAATATTGCCAACAAATTTAGGGATTATTTTTAGCACACGTTTACACGAACACTGAGGAAGAGTCTGAAGAAATGCATTGCGTATGAAATTATTTTATTTTCATCAGCAACAGATATTTGCCATGTTGCTGTCGTACTGTTGCCATCAGGTGTTGACGCTGTTGATAACTGGCGAGGTGGAGTCGGTAAGGTCTTCATCATCATCAAGACTGTCTTCAGTTCATTCCACTGACCCGAATGTTACCAGTAGCACTAATGTCAGTGTCAGCACTGCCGACAATGACACTGACAGTGTCACGACAACATCGACACTACGTGACAGCAGCATGTCGGCACACGCACCAGGTCTTACCATTCATTTGTTTATTCTTACTTTGCCTCAGTAATTATCAGTTATCTGGTAATTTATATGAGATAACCTGCTGCATGTCCAGTGATATTTTTATCTGGTTGCATTTAAGAGACTTTATTTCATTTTTGTGTGCTGTCATTTTTGTGTTTTTCTCTGCTGGTTTTTATTCGCTTTTTTAGTATGTAGTTTGTCTGTGATCTTATTAAATCAAAAATTATGCTTTGCCTGTACATTGTTGTAATTTTGATTTAATGATTGTGTTTTTGTATTTGTTATACATTTTCTGAGTCCTGGTTCAACTTTAAGCTGCTTCGATCAAGTGCTTGGTCTGCTGTGAACTTGATCTGATTTGATGTGATCTAGTGTCGTTGGTGGCACCATCACAGAGTGGACGTCATCCTGCACTGGCTGACAAGCTGGCATCATCTGATCAGAGCATTGTTGCTGTCAAGCTGGCCGCTCGTACTGTGAGTTTGCCGGGCTTTGTTGCCAACTTTCTGTAAAGGTTAAACTTTTTGTTCCATTATTATGTGTATGTGCAATTTTGCCTGCAAAGGCCGTCCCGAAAATGACCTATGCTGTGTCAGGCGTTACATTAAACCCTACTCACTCACTTGTTGCACTCTGTCTTTAAAATGGCTTGGTGACTCAGTGGTTAGGGCGTTGGATTTACAGTCGAATGGTCGCTGGTTCGACTCCTGGCGCGGCCAGTCAACTGCCGGGGTAACAACCCTGGGCAAGTTGTTTACACACATGTGCCTCTGTCACCAAGTAGTATAATTTGCTACTAGCCTAACTACCGAGAGGTGTGGCTTACTGCCCACGTGACTGAGCTGTGTCTGCAGCTCACTGCCGGCTCAGGGCCAGCCACAGGGGTAGGGCCGCCAGCCAAACTCAACGTCTTCGACACGGCCCCACCTGACTAGCATGCATTGCGATCTCCTCACTGGTGAACGACCACCATATTGTTCGTTTATCGCTTCGATTCGTTAGTAATTAATACTAAATTGCCCTGCGTTTATTTTTTATAACGAAGTGTTAATTACGATTCGTTTATGTTCGCTTACCTTATTCATCGATGAATCATCGGGTGATGCAACGCCACATTGTACTTCGAGCAAAGCATGCTAGTCAGGCGGGGCTGTTTTGAAGATGACTTTTTCTGTAATGGAATGAGCCTTTAGTCGAATATTATTGAGATGAAGTTTGTTGTCATATTGTAGGCATTAATGCATCTGATGAAGCATGTTGGTCACTTTCCAATGGGCAGCGGAGGAGCAGCTCAAATGAACAGCGTTGTCACAGAGCATAGCGATCAGTATTCTGATGTTACGGATGACATTGCTAGGCAGAAAGTACTTATCACTGCCGACAACATACAGGTCGGTTGGTCACTTAGTCAGATGTTTGATTATTACTTTCGTAAAGTAAAAAATGGTTAAAGTTTGAGTTTAGATGAAATTCGACATAGGCAGTTGCCCAGCTTTTGCATTCATAGCCATCATCTGTCTTTTTAAGCAGCTGATCGATCGCTGGAGTTAATGTATTCAGGATCAGCTGAGCCCAGCATTCGATTAGCACATGTTTTAGCTGGTCAGTTACTGAAATTTTGTGACCATGCTATCTGTTGCAATGCCCACACACTGAATAATTCACAGAATTTGAATCTGGACTTTTTGGCAGTGAGTTTTTGAGTTCAGTGAACTCGGGCACATGGGAATGCAGGCAAATGCCTGATTTCAAGGGTAATGAAGATTTAAGCAAAATTAACAAAGAATATTTAAATGATTTGCTATGCAAGTTCGGCCCTCTTTGTCTACAACATTCTAAAACTTTTGACATATCACACGCCTTTCTTCGAGTAACCATTGCTGAGTTATCAACGCTCAGACAGGTCCAGTTTTTTTGGGCCCACCCTGTAGATATTGAACCATTGGTGTTGGATTAGTGCTAGAAAATGTAGATAGTTTATAACTGTCCTCTCGGTATTTTGTGTAATAGTTGTTGCTATGTGTATTTGTTGTTGTAGTTGTTGTTGTTTAGTTGTAGTTGTGATAGTGCAAGTGAGGCTGTTGTGTGTTGCAGTTCTTTGTGCTAAACAACGTTACTCTGGTAACAGTCATAGAGCTTCCTGTCACGGTATGTCCCCGGCATTTTAAGTCAGCTCATTGTTCTGGTTTGGTCTCTGCAGACGTTAATGCTGTATATAGAGGTTTTTAATGGATTTTTTTGGCAATTTCGGGCTGTGAGACATTTCATGAGCGAATTGCACCAAAATCAATTGAGATAGACATGGAGAAGCTGCATATGAAATTTTTAGCATTGATCTTAGATTTTGACGGTTCATGTTTCGATTTTCTGGGTTTAAGGAAACCTGTGCACAAGGGCATCAAAGATCGGTACCCTTTTAAAAGTTGTTATTTTATTATTGTTGACCAGTCTTTCGTGAAAATGGTTGCAGATAGGCATGGGCATGCTGCATATCACAACAAGCACTAGTGATGAGCTTTTTAGTCATGTCAACATCGAAAGACCCTGAACTTCTAAAATAAGGGGGTTTTGTTGATTTTTGCGATCTTCAGTTGCAGCACACACTCCAAGAATGAACTGCGGCAAAATGGCTGGAAATAGACTGACAGTTTGCGAGCAGGAGCTGCTATAGGCTTTCGCATGTCTTGTGAGCATTAGTTCAAATTTCTTGTGTTTTTGGTCTTCTTCTCTTGTTTTTGCTATTTGTTATGTCGAAAACAACTTGCTTAATCAGCCTGTCACTGTTGTTCGGCATATGTGACCAAAGAAGTTCAGTTTCGTCTGCATCATTCTCTGCATGATATTGATTCTTATACCCAGTCTTTTTTTGATTCTATGTTGCCATCTTATGATTAATATCTTTCATTTCAAAAGCCTGGAGATGGTGACAGTTGCAGTTTGGTGATGGTTAACCCTGTACAGTAACATTATGATGGTGAGTGTTGACTGTTGTGTAGGCTGGGGATGAGCTCGGGTTGGACCTGACATCAGTTGACAAGCTTTGTCGGGTTATTATTCGTGATTCATCTGGCAAACACTGCTGGGACTCTCAGATTCTTTATGGACCTCCCAACTGCCGCTCCGGATCTTATCCTGCTGGTATGATCCATTTGTTGACTGCAGGATCTTATTGTATAGGAATGCTGGTTTATAGTGGAGAATTTCCTTAAAATATGCGGAACGTTTAGAGGCAAATTATGTGGAAAAATATGCTGAATTTGGCAAAATATGTGGCGCATATATGCACCATATATGCTGCATATCATATTTCCGGCACGTGCAAATTCGAGTGACGGAGAATCATAATCATGATCATTAATAGACCTGTTCTGCACAGTTTTGACATTTTTGACTTCAGTTTTTTTCAACGTCTAACTGTAAATACCGGTAAGCGTTTGCGGCCAAAATATTTAGCAGTCTTGAAACAATGTTGGACAAGGAAAATGCTGAAAAATATGATCGCACATGCTGAAATATGCGGCATATGTGCCAATATATGTGGCATATATGCCAATATATGCGAATTTTTGCATATGCGGCATAATTTTCGCATATGCAATTCTGAAAATGCCATTATATGCGAAAAATATGTGATATGCAGGTTTTGGCAAAATATGCGATCGCATATGCATAAGTTTCAAACGGCAATGAAATGTCAGAAATGGAAATTGATGCTAGGTTAGAACTGACAAGACCCAGATGTTAAACGTATAGGAATGGCTGAGATAACTAACCAGGGCTTAAAGTGGTGCAAGCCAACGATAAATTGTATTAGTCATGAATGGTTTCATTTTCGGAAATGGTCATCTAGGGCTGTCGTTTGTGATAGGGTAAAATTCAGTTTTCTACTGCAAGTGACGGTCTAGAATTTTGTCATACATCTGTTGTGAACACCTATCATATTAATGCATCTGTCTTTTCCAGGTAATATTTTCCTAGTAGTTTTTGCTCAGTAGCAGATGAAGCTTAGAGTTTTTCATGGAGCTGAGAGCAAAGATTTTGTGGTTTTAGCGTCATTTTTACTCCACGTATGATACGCTCTTAACGTAGCGAAGAGGAGAATATGACATCAGCGTAATATTGACGATCGACTGACCAACCGATGACCGACTGACCTCTGTTCCTGGACGAGCCTTCATGGAAGAACTTCAAATGGCCATATTTCAGCAATCGATTATTCCATCCACTTCTGGTTTGGTTCTATGGTGGAGTTGTAGGGATCGGCTAATCTAACTATGCCATTATTTATGCCCAACTGACCCTTGTTGCCATGGCAACAAAATTTGGGACAAAATGGGCTATAACTCGGCTTCTGTAAGAGATATCTGTAAGATCATTGTGTCTAATGGGGAGTTCGGGGTTGGGCCGTCGAATGCTGCCAACCAAATTTTACCCTGACCAACCCTTGTTGCTTTGAGACAAAATTAATTTGCTATAACTCGGCTTGTATAAAACATATGTTTCAGACTTTTATTTTTAGTTGTAGCAGTAGTAGTACTGTATTGGTGGTAGTCGTAGTAGTAGTAGTAGTAGTAGTATTGGCGATTAATGTGTGCAGCATATACATCAGATTGGTTACAATCTAAAGTATTTCTTGTGATGTAATGCAGTACTGTGAAATTCTGACACACACAGACACCTCTACTATGCTATGCTTACGTCCTATAATGACATAACATGGTAAACAGCATACTGCATGGTTGTGCTTTGTAGAGCCGACGCCGTCACTGAGGATAGTGGAAGATGCTGATCTCCTAGCTGCCGAAACCAGCACACTTCATCACAATGACGTGATGGCTTCACAGACACTACTGATGGCGGATGGCACAACTACTGTTGCTGCTGCTGCTGCCAGTGATACTGACGATGCACTCGACCTGGTATGTAGTAATGATCACGACACACTGACGTGTAATTGTACAAGAAACTTGCACACGTCCGCTGTGTCAAACGCCTGATACACAGGCATGAATCTTTCGATGCTGTCTTGGAGTTAATCCTGAATGCTTCCAACACACTGTGCAAGTTTATTTTATCATTCTCGTGACACACATGAAACTTGTACAAAAACTTTTGACAGTGCGCATTGCAGTGGACTTGGTTGGTAATGCATATGACACAAAGAAACACGAAACAAAGTTTTTGTACTCAATTTTTGATTGAAATTTGATCCAGTTTTTGTTTGCAACAGTCCATTCAGACTTACAGACTTTTGTCATGTGACATCAAGTTATCAGTTTTTCTTTTAGCCTAGGTTTTCTCTGCTTTTAATGCAATGCGATACAAAGGTTCTGTTTCTCTAATACTGTTATTAATACTGTTGCGTTGTTTTGTGTGGTATGCATCAAATCTTGCAGTACTTTAGTTATACTAGTTCCGAATGTCTGCTACATTCATCTGTTATTACATGATTATTATATTATATTATTATCTATTATTACAGCAATGATGAACTATTGCTACGTGTATTTCTATGATGTCAGACACTGCAGTACGTGGGAGAGACAAGTCCGGAGTATCTGCTATATTTTTGTAATATTATATTGTTAATTTTTTTAGGGAGCTTTATTATTAACTACGCAATGCAAAAGTGGGTACGATCGTCAGTTCGTGCAGTCAGCGGCCGGCAAACTGTTGTGCAACAAAACAGCATTGAAGCGTTGCACCAAAACAGAAATCTTCTGAAATAAAAAGCTAGTTTCTCTAGCCTCGCCAATATTAATTGAGATTTTTCTTTTAAGATCAGCCAGGATGCGTTGAAAACTCCCAAGGTCTCAATTATTGATTATTATTATTAACATTATCATGATATTATACTTATTTTTGCAGCAATGATGAACTATTGCTACGTGTATCGCTGTGTTGTCTCAGACGCTGCAGTACGTTGGACAGACAAGTCCCGAGTGTCTGCTACATCCATCCACGCCTCTCAATGCACCATTCCACAGTCAGCTGCCGGACCAGACTGAGGACCAGCTGCTGCAACTGCTGCTGGCTCAGCATGAACAAGAGCTTCATTGTCTTGCTCAGCACTTCGCCGACACCAGGTTCTGCTAGTACTGTGATAATTATTGTACAATATGATACAATATGCAGTTAATTTATACAGTGCAGGGGCACAGTAAGGTTTTATGTGCTGTAGCATCGTTCAGATTAGTGAACAGCAAGCAGGAAGTGTTTCAAATGTCATTAAAAGTGTCAATTGAAAGAAATGGCTCTCTTGGATAGTCTACAAGGCAATGCATTTCACACACTAGGCAACTAGCCTCACATCTGTTTTACAAATTATAATAGTAATAATTACACTGCTAATTTCCGACATGCCATGACATCGCAAATCATTACAAGGGTGCAAAAGTGTCCATGTATACCTATGGAAAACATTTTGAGCGCAAAAAGATGCAAAATATTTCTGACTCACAAGGATGCTGTAGTTAAGTGGCAACAACAGTGTGAATGTCGTTTTCATCTGTGGTGTGATGTGTACTGCCAGAGTAAACCGTTACATCATTGTAATGGTTTGCCATATCTAGGGGCTGCAGGCTGCCATAGCTAAGGGCCCCCATAGCTATTTGGGTTGTCATCATTTTAGTAACTTCATCTTGGTTGCTAAGTGTTTGGTTAGGGTGAGTAGGGTTAGGTTTAGGGTCAGTAATTCAGGGTTAGGCCAGTTTCAGTTTGACAACGGTCACTACACAGGTACATAGCTATCGTGGGCCTTAGCTGTGGCAGCCTCTAGCTGTGGCAGGCAGGAATTGTAAGTCAGTAAACATAGGTTTGTTTAAACAGCTTATTATGTTCAGTGAGCGAATGTTGTTTGCCTGCCTGTTTGACAGCATGATGGCTTCACCATTGCTGCCGACTGAAACCCGCAGTTCGAACGTTGCATTTCATCTCTGTCGGCTGTTTCTCAGTCACTTGGGATACATGACCTGGGAAAAACGGTCGGTCAGTCAGCCAGCGCTAAACTTTTAACTACTCCTCACTTGCTGTTATGATAATAATAATAATATATAATAATATTATTATAATAATTGTAGGCCTGATAATATGTTTATACATATTTTTGTCTCGTCTCGTTAACTGTTGAATTTTTATGAACGCTGATAATTGGATTTAAGGGGTCATCCATAAATGACGTTACGCTTCGAGGGGGGTTCACATTATTGTGACAACGTGTGATGTAGGGGAGGGGGTTGAAGATAGCGTGACGTCACACATATCACATCTGTGGAAAGGCACAATAGACAGCCAAATTCACGTCTCCAACTCATCGGATGTGACAGGATGAGTAGGCCTAGAAACATTTCAAAACGCTATCCTTGATTTCATACGATTTTCTGCATTAACTAGGCAGTGGACAATTTTGATAACTAATATAATTTTTACGCGCGTATTAGCCACGGTAATTCTGTCTGTCTGTTCGTCTGGCCGTCCATCACGACCCGGTACCAATCCAAAACCAGGTGAGATAGAGATTTCGGGTTTTCACCATATGATAGCCTATTGTCTCGATTTTGTAACAAAATTTCATCCCGCTAAGTAAAGGGGATCCCCTCGAACTAGGGGCAAAAGAGGGGCACCCCGCTTAGAAAGCGTTATTTTACCACTATAGGCTCGTCTAACGTGAAAATGGTTGCAGATAGGCACAGACATGCTGCTTATCATAACAAGCACAGGCGTCGAGCTTCTTAGAAATGTCAACGTCGATGACCTTGAATGACCTTGAATTCCCAAAATAGCAGGTTTTAGTGAATTTTTCGCGATTTCAACACGCATTTCAAAAGTGAATTGCGCCAAAATGGCCAAAACAACCTGCATATGAAATTTTCAGCATTGAATATAGATTTTAGCAGTCCAAGTCCGAACCCTCTACGTTCAAGGAGGGTTGTGCGAGTATCAAAGAGGGGTACCCTTCTAAAAAGTGGTTATTTATCTGTTGTTGGCTTGTTTAGCATGAAAATAGTTGCAGATATGCACAGACATGCTGCTTATCATAACAAGCACTAGCGATGAGCTTCTTAGAAATGTCAACATCGAAGACCTTAAATGACCTTGAACCCTAAAAATATTGGTTTTTAGTGTTCTTTGGCGATTTTTGTCTGCAAAAAAGTGAATTACGACGGAATGGATAGAGATAGACCAAGATTACTTGCGAACAGGAAGTGCTATAGGCTCTCGTGCGTCTCATGAGCATTAGCGCAGATTTCTTGTTATATATCTTAGATACACTGAAAATCATCTCTGAAGACTACACTACAGACTGTTGGGGGAGGGGGTATACGTTTTGTGACATCATATTTGATGGGGGTTCAAGACAAGTGTAACAAAATGTGATGAAGGGGGGGTTAAGTTTTCCTCAAAACTGTGTGACGTCCTATTTGGATGACCCCTAATGAAAGTTTGCAGGTGTATACAGTCTTGTCTTCTATGCATGTGCTGTCTTTCAGTAATGTTCATGTAGTTATCATAGGTACGTGTAGTCACTGTTTCAAGTTTTTGAAAATGTGTTTGCCTTTTTACATTCAGACCAGTATTGCTGGGTTTTGCCGGTCTCCTTATGTGTACAATCTGAGCATCAATGTTGATGATGTAATAGTTGTACTTGTATTACTAGTACTACCAGCAGTTGTAGTTGTTGTTGTTGTTGTTGTAGGAAGCATTTTGACCTGCTGCATAAGAGTGAAAGTCTGCTGAGAGATTTAAAGCATCTTGACGGCCAACGATGGTTAGTTTTGCATAAGCTCGTAATGACATTTTGTTTGTCATATCACGTTAATTGAAAAGTTTTATAATAATGTGGCTTTAAAGGCTTTAAAGGTACAAGTTATGGACGGTCATGAGTGTAGTTTTTTGAATCTTCTTACCTGTAGGTAAAATTAATTAATTTTGAAGCATGCTTACTAATAACGTCGTAGCAAATTATTTGGTAATTTCCAGGGTTGAAGCCAGGCCCGGCCAAGTATTCAGACTTAGCACGCACCGTTTCACTGCTAAGCCACATGCTGTAAATCAGACTGTTTGTACATTCTCTCTGTGTCTGTATATTTTTTCTGTAACTAATTTCTCCGTTCGTCTGTGTGTCTGGCACTCTGGCTGACAGTCGGTGTCTGTATGTTTTTCTGTGTCTGTATCTGTGTCTAGTCGTGACACGCACAAAGTGGCAGTTATCTACGTGGCTGACGGTCAGGAAGATAAGACCAGTATTCTCGCTAATAACGCCGGCTCTCCACTTTTCGATGAGTTTGTAGCTGCCCTCGGCTGGACGGTAAAACTTTACTTCTTTATTGCTCATCTCACAAATGTTTTGTCTCTGTAATTTGGTTGTCATTTTTGGGAACCTTAGCAAATTGCTGTAGACGTTGTCATTGTGCACTTTTTGACATGCCATGGCTTATGTATTAGTAATTGAGTTATTTACATAGCACCAGAACCTGCGTAGACATAAGCTCATTATGCAGAGGACACTATTGAGCAGGCACTGGAGGTAACCAGGGATTTAGTTTGTATTGCTGCAGTTAGATTATGCACATGTGAGTTTTTTGTTAATCAGTTCTATTTTTTTTGCTGTTAAATTTTGTTGTTCGTATCAGTGCCTGGGTGACCAGCCATCTTTAAATTGACTTATAATTGAGTGCGACTTAAAACCGTGTTCTCTCACTTACGTGGCCTGTAATCTGGCATGATCTATTGGTGTTGCTTTGATGACAGGTGAATGTGGACAGTCACCTCGGGTTTCTGGGTGGCTTACAGCGCAGTCAGACCAGCACTACGCCATACTATGCTACGTCCACACGTGAAGTCATCTTTCACGTATCTACTCAGCTGCCTTCCGACCAACTGCGCAAGGCACGCACTACTGCTACTAGTTGTTAATTTATTAATGCATTAATGCGTTATTTAATGCGTTAATTTGTCAGCTCTGTTTTTTCAAACTTCGCTGAAATGATGATCAGTTTACACAAAATTTTTACCAGTTGTAGCTAAAGAAATATTAAGTCAGAATATTTTAACAAAATATGGTACTTGATTAAATATTTGGTCGGGATCTGAGGATTCGTGTTCTTGGGATTGCAGCAGCAGTATTTTAGGGCATTATGGAGCTTTACAAATTGTATTGTTGTTATTTTTGTTAGTATTCACCTGTGCATTCTGTGTCGTTGCAGGTGAAGCACCTAGGTAATGATGAGGTTCACATAATCTGGTCGGAGCACTCGCGTGACTATCATCGTGGAATTATACCCACCGAGTTTGGTGATGTGCTGATTGTCATTTATCCGCTGCACGATGCTTCACTCTACCGCATTCAGATCATCCGCCGACCTGAGGTCTGTCTCCGTACACTTACTATTTCATTGTTTTTTGCTGCCACTTTTGATTAATAGAGATAATGTGATAACTAGTTTATTGTTTCATTGGTTTGTTTGCTCGATTGTCTTTGTGTGATTTCGAAAAAAACCGAAAAGGTTATTTATTATTTAACAAGTTTTAGTACCAGTCTTTTTTTTTTATCTCATTCGATGTGTTTGTGTCTATTTGTGATTGACCATTGCTTTTGTTGTATCGTAAAATTTGAATCGCTCGTGGTTGGGTTCTAGTCAGCATCTTATTACATGTGTCATTTTTTCGGAGTTGTACAGGGCTGATAAATTGGTTTTAGGTTTTTTAATGATTTTTATTGCCTGCGCAATTTTTAGTGCAAGTCATACTTAACTTTTTTTCGTGTTTTAATGCTGATTTCTGAGTTTTTAATGATACATCCTTTATTCAACAAAAGTGATGTGATAACGAGAATGGTAAGTAGAATGTTCTTTCGGGTAGAAATTTTTGTCCAGTCTCTTTTGAACTCTGAAACCTGAAAAAATTTTTCCAAGTATCTGTTTTAGCCTTGATGTTGTATAAACTGTTGTGTTGTTAGGTCCCGCTGTTTGGTCCGTTGTTTGACGGTGCGATCGTCGACTTTGTCTCTCTGCCGGGTCTCGTGCGTGAGACTGCCATCAATGCTGGCAACATGATCAGAACGCTTAAGCCGTACTATCAGACTTTGTATCCTTACCAGCAACTGCTACTCATACTATGTCATCATCAGCTTTATCATCATCATTTTCTTCTTTTTTTGGCGTTTTCTTTTTCTGTTTTTTTGTTATTGTTTGGATATTGCCACATTGAAATTTTTTTTTTCTGTTTGTTTTTTACTTTGTGTAAGTGTTCTTGTTGCATACAAAGTTGTAAATTAATTTATTTAGATTGTGCGACTATTTCGCTCAAAAACTCGGAAAACCTTGGCGTTCGACGGCTGACAGGGAAAAGTCAGGAAATTGATGGAATGTCGGAGATGTCTGCGAATGCATTTTGGCTGGGAAAATCTGTTATTTTTAACTGCAAAGCATTTGCATAACTTTGTTAGAAAAGTCATGTAATCTGGCTAATAAGTTACTGCATGTTGATAGTGGTGAATATTTTCCTGAGCATTGACTGGTGTAGCTATGAGGAACGGGTTCGGTATGTGGAGTCCATTGTACAACAACACAAACAGCCAAGCATCTTTGAGTCGTTCTCAGCACAAGTCTTCTCGCCCGCCAGTTTACCAGGTAGGTGCTCTACATACATTGGCAGTGGTGGCCATCATTAATGACGTTAATGAGAGAAGTGTCTTTTTCTACTAGATACAAGCAGTACATTGTCAGTGCTTGCCCACTTGTGTTATTCTTGCTTTAGAGACATTATGCGAATTTTGTTTTGTTTTCAAGTTAGCAACCTGCGTAGGACAGTCGGACACACAGACAGGCAGACAGAGGGAATGCATACTGCCTGTGATTAATTATCTCCGCCAATGTGAACATAGTGAACATTGGAGGAGATTAAGGGATTGATCATTCTGTGTGTATGTACATGATGACTCATCATCATCTCCACATGTCATACACAAGCAGACATCAGGACCGGCAAGACGTCCTGATGTCTGCACACCTTATTAGTTGTAGTTGTAGGTGTAATAGTAGCTGTAGGTGTAGTAGTAGCTGTAATGTTTAAATTACTTCACTTGGCGGAGATATGCACTCTTACAAGCGTCTTCAGCTGTTGCTCACCGACAGATTGTTATCTTTAATGAGCTCGTTTTTTTCCTTGGATTATGTAAAATGTTGTCAAAATTTGCCATATAGCATCAAAATCCGTAGAACGATTTAAGCAAGGGCATGAATGTGAAAAACAACATACATACAGACCATGCTACAGAGAAATGTACATGAATAGAGAGTTGCTTGCACTAGAGTGATTTCATCTAATAATGTGGGTAATAAGAATGTGACTAATGTGGGTGGTCAATGCTGGTTTATCAGGAGATGCGCACAACCTGCTTATGCCATCACTTAGTGACAAAGTCGAGCCACTGCAGAAGGCCACTAAAGGTAAAATTCTGCTCATTTTCTCCATAAATAAACTTTGTAGACATTTCTTAATAATTATGTTGTGGATAGTTTGCAGATAGCCACAAGTCGTAGAACTTTTTACACTGTCGTCATCTTCATCCTGTGCTGTTACTCTTGCTGTAGTCTATTTGTGGTAGAGCATTTTTAGGTCAGTATTTTGTACAGCATTTCCCATTTTTAATCAGTTATTTAAATTCATCAGAATACAACCTTTAGTTATGTTATTTGTTCGCGTTTTGGTGGCAACCGCTGTTGCCTTTTTTGGAACGACTGTCCACCAGGTGTCGCTACGGCAGACAGTAAGTAGTCATAGGTATAACGAAGTTGGGAGGACTTCTCATCTCAGTTGCCGAAACTGTCAACAAACAATTTAATCAAAGGCTGTATTCTGATGAATGTGCATAATTTTTTAGTTACCATTTTAACTCATGAGTTTATTTAAAGACGTCTTTTTTGTAGTGTAGTAATTAGATCATATAACTAGCTGTAGCCATTGTTGCTGTTATCTGCTCGTATGCCGGCATCAGTACACAGTGTCAAAGCACCTTTTTGATTTTGTTTTTTTTTCTTCACTGTGACAGTGTTTTGGTGGTGGTCAGTATCTAAATTAGTCAGCTACAATATTTAGTCAGGTATCATTTGATGTGTTCTGGCCATGATGTTGCTGACTGTTCATTATTACTGTAACTGTAGAATTTTGTTTGGGTTTAGTTAGGTTTTGATCTCTAGGCTCATAACTGTTGGTCACTTTGTATAAGCGTTGGTTTCCTGATTGATGATTAACTGATTGCTTAGAATTTGTCAGTTTTTGTCATCACACTTTTGATGAACAGTTGTGTGGTTATCGCAGATGACACACACCTGTTCACAAGTCACCATGTACATTCGCAGAGTTTCACTATGTTACTTTATGCGATGACGTCGCCAGTCACAATCTCTGCTGAGTCTTGTCTTCACATTATGTTAATTTGTGCGGCATCATCGTACACTATGTAGCCAATCTCGAGGTAGAGACGGTTGCTACAGACTTAACAGTAAGCAAGGAACACAAGTGATCTGATGACTTTGAGATTGCGGAGACACGGCATTAAAGTTTGCAGCAGTGAACATTTTAGCAACAACAACATATGTTGCCCGAGCATTTTTTTGTCAATTATTGTCAGTCTAACATCTGTCTTATCTTTACAATACATGCATTACTCCAGTTGTTTATGTCACATTTTGCGCAACACAGATGCATACATTACTGTTGACTGTGACCCAGTTATATGTATCAATCCGACATCTGTAGAGACACTTTACATACTTTGCTCTGCCTGGGTCGTGTTGAACAGAGCGGAACTATTTGCCCTGGCCAATGCCGCTCGGCAGCCTGCGCAAACGAATGACTTCAGCAGACGTCTAGTATTGAATTCACGCTGGCTGTGATATGATGTCTGTCTGTCCACCCCGGGCTGGGCTGGACCCGGCGGTGAGCCATTTCTGATAGAATGTCAGCATGGTCTTAGAACACTTACCTACCAGTCTTGCCGACCAACCCTCATTCACAGCTGGAAAACCTGACATTTCCTTGGGCGTTAAAAATTTTTAAAATGATGCATAATTGGTAGAAAATTAAGGATAGAGAGAAACACAAAATATTGTCAGCGCTTTTTGAAAACATACCTGGCTTCACAGAAAATTCATGGATAGACATTTAACAATCGGATAGACATTTTATGTGTCATATTTTTCTATGTTAAATCAGTGTTAACTGATGAAAGTGTTTTTTATCAGCTTTTGCAGCTTTTACAGAAGAATTATTTTCTAATGGTGAATTCCCAGTCGATTCTGTCAAAATGTCCCTGGGATGAAATCGTGAATTGGGGGTTGATCGATCTCTCAGCATGGTCAATTATACTGTCCTAACAGCCAGTCTGCATGTTGCATGATGTTATTTTAAGCACGTGTAATGTCATGTAATTGTCTCACAGTTAATTAACTAATGTCTGATGACTAATTAAGTGTCTTGGTGGCGTAGTGGTTATGATGCTGGACTTATGATTAAAAGGTCTCGAGTTCAGCTCTCGTTCAGGTCATTATCAAGTGGGTATTACCTGGATGGGTGACTGTCTGTGGACACGTAAACCATTTTGATATAGGCCTATACCTAAGGCCCACAGTTTTCCGCGGAAAATTTTGCCAAATTTTGGAGGCCAGTTCACAAAATTCCATGGCTTACCGTGGCAAAATTGTCCAAATTCCACAGCTTACCGTGGCCTTTCGTTTGTGCATAAACTAAGCTTTATTCTGTTAAAAAAACTTCAGTTTTTGGAGGCTGGCATGGCGCTCAGTTATGTTAGCAACATACAAAGAAAATTATTGATTTTTCTTTCAAAGTGCAATTTGTCAATTAGTCGCATTGTGTTTATTTACAATTGTGCGGCATACGATGGTAATTATTAGTAGGGACGCAGTTTTAGGCAGTTCAGTTTTATTTTTCTCCGTGATATAGTTAGTCTAATTACGTTATCAAGCTGACGATCATACTAATCATCGGTCATTTCTTAACTTCTGCAAAATTCCGCGGCAGTGTCAAAATTCCGCAGAAAAAGGCAAATTCCGTGTCTTGGCTCGAAATTCCGCAGCCCATAGAAAACTCTGGGCCTTACCTAAACTCTGTTTTCCATCCCTCCACGGTAGGTAAATCGAGTATTGGCCTGGTTGGCCAGGGTTACAGCAGGGTGCGTTCACTTGGGTCAGGTGGTGGGTAACGCTGTGTGGTCCCATATGGCACTGAGGTGGGTTTCCCGTACAGAGCTATACACCCGTTCCGCTTTTAACGATTAATGCCGTTAGCTTGATTGAAGTGGCATGGTAGAGACTGATGAACTACTGATCGAAAGATGACAGCATTGGCAATGACTTGATGAACTGAGCATGTTGTTGTTAAGATGTTTGCATGAAGCCTGTTTATGACCTTCGTATATTTCATCGGTATGTCAAGTCAACTTGTGATTTTTGTTGCTCCCTATGATTAGTTCGTTGTTAGTGCAGGGGCGTCCACTCCTTTGACGGGTGGGTTGAAACAGTTGAGTGAAGCTGGAAAAATTTGGAGGGAGTCTGACTGCCGGGGAAGATTTTTCACTTGACGAATCAACAAAATATAGTCATTCGCACTGCGCATAAACGACCCAGAATGTGTTTTGAGAGCTCGAAATGTGTAAAAGTGCGTTCTCAGCAGTGGGTGAGCTTCCTCAGACTCCCTGGTTGGATTTTTGTGGGGGAAAGAGTGGGGAAGGGGAGGGGAACAAAGAGGGATGGAAGGAGATCAAAGGCTCTGGATGGATAGGAGGGGGAAAGGATTGGTGCCACAGGACGGAATGTTGCTTCCTGGCGTTTGAGGGTAGGTGGACGCCTCTAGCTACCTACTTTTAACATATGATATCGTTGCATTTCTAGCCGAACGTTCCTTGTATTGTGTTTGCAGAGCCAGCAAAGGCTTACTTAGTATTTGTATCCATCTTAGCTCGTCAGAGTTTGTGCAACTAAAACCGATGTCATACAATCAGTGATATCGTCCATTCTTATCAGGCCATATACCGAATTACGCCAGCAAGATTTCCCAATTTTTTGAATGTGTGACATCTGCTTTACAACGCTAACTGACAGTTTATCTTTCCAGATCTGTTTTTGTCTGCGCTTTGAGCCGTCTTGCCTTGAGAGGTGCATCATGTGATCTCTGCGTTTGTCTGTTATATATGTTATGCAATAATTTGACGGTACAGATCGATTTTCAGCACGAAAAGCTTTTGCCACTGGAATGTCATGGGACAAATGTGAACTTGAAAGGTTTTTTAGGATCTCAAGGTCAAAGGCTGTGATTTATTTGGGCGAAGGCATACATAGTTAACTAGCAGTCTGCTCTAGCTGTCTGGTTTCTGGTTATATTTGTGACTGAATTAAGTTGATCTTAGCACATCTTGCTGATTGTTTGCATTTCCCTGTAGGATTTTGTTTATTATGTAGGTTAATTGTTGTTAGTGTTAGTAGTCGTTGTGTACACATTCTTTTTACCATTTAGTGGTAGATTGTTCAGTGTTGACTCTCTGCGATATCTTCCCACTACCCAGACCAACTCAGCCTTTTATCCCTCCAAGATAGGTAAATCAAGCACTGGCCTGTCTGGTCAGGGTGATTTCACCTGTGTCAGTATGATATCCTATGGCAGGTGACGCTGCGTAGCTCTGAGATAGGTAGCTGTAGACATCTTCAACGTTACTGATCGGCTTGGCTTGGCTCTGCGGCTGTGTAGCGGCATATAGGCTGAAATGGCGACGAGCTTCTGAGTTTGTCCTGCAGAAATCGGCGGCCGGAATGGCGCCAGGTCAGCACTCTGCCGTCCCCAAGTGTGCGTCTCTCTGCTTCTTTCATTCTCTATGTCTCTCCGTGTGTGCTTATTCACGTTCTCTATGACATCACGTTACGTTTTGTTGACGTCGCTCACGGGCACTTGTTCAGTGCTGACACGTTCATTGCAGGCACGATATGTGAATAGCATCACCATTGTGCTTCTCTCCGCCTCTTTCTTTCTTTTGTCCGTGTTTTGTGTGTGCTGCTCTTTTTCTGTGACGTCATGGCACGTTTTGGTGACGTCATGGGCACCTGTTGTTGATATAGTTATTTTATTTATAGCCATCACATTATACTAGTAGCTACACTGGCGTTATTGCACGTTTCATTGCATTACCTGCACAGCGCACTACATCAGTGTGACGTCACGAACTGTATGATGACGTCACGCACACCTGCTGTCACGTGACATTGATGTCTCCCTCTTGTACCATTTGTGTATTGTCTTATGTTATTGCTTCGTTGTGTGCACGCAAACACATTTATACTTCTTGTTCACTGTTGAATGTTATCGTGCTTTCAGCTGCAGACCACATAGTGATAGAGTTTTTTGCAAAGATGCATGAACTACTGCTTTAATTGTCGGTAGTCAAATGCTAAACTAATTTGCATGTTTTCAGATTAGTGATGCGGCTGGATGTGATTTAGGCATTTATTGCTGTTTGTTAGTCATTTTTACAGTCAGAACGTTTTGTTGTACAATTCAGTACATGGTTTCAAATATGTAGGTAATTGAAAAGTTGTATGCTAGTTTTTTGCATTATGCACGCTGTGTTTCTAACATAGGTGACAAATGTATGACATCAGTATAGGTATTGTATACCGTATATTAATGACTAATGACTGACGTGGCATTATGGAAAATTTAAAATGCCAATATCTCCACAGCTGACTGTTGCCGATCCACTTAATGTTTGGTTCTAGGGTTGGGTTTTTAGTGTCAGAAGATCAAACGGCGCTGCTTTTGGTTCAGCTGTTTTGTTTTGCTTTTTAGCTTTACACTTTTTAAAATTTACTTTTTCGTGCATATCTACAGGGTGGGCCAAAAAAACGTGCCACTTTACTTTTGTCCATATCTTCACCAATTATTGACAGATTTTCAAATTTCTTTCATTGGCGCACTCAGCAGACAATTTGTGATAATGTAATTATTATAGATCCCACCACACCATAAATTCATCTCTACACTACCTTCTGAAATATCAATGAAATATGCATACATAATGATAATAACAAACAAACATTTTGCTAAAATTGAAATAAAAATACTTCAGACCCACATTGCAGTTAATGGTTTGTATGACGTTAGACTTTGTGGGTCTAACACAGTCTAGTGTCATACGAATCATTCATCGCAATGTTGGTCTGAAGCGTTTTTTTCATTTACCTAAATTTTTGTTATTAGCATTAGTTTTTGCTTGCATTTATATTTCACAAGGTAGTGTAGAAATGCATTTACCGTCTGGTGGGATATATAATAATTAGAGCTGTCAAGGCGTTAATTTTTTTAATGCATTAACGCAGTGCGTTAATTTTTTCAATGCATTAATTAATGCGTAAATTAACACACCCAGTCCCATCCAGATGGAGAGTAGGAGGTAAATTACCCCGGGCCCGAGACGTTTATGGGACCCGCCTGTAGAATATAGAAAGTTAGAAAAATGAAAAAAAGTTTTAAAAAGATATAATTTTTATTTTTTAAACGTATTTAGACTATTTATTTACTATTTAACTATTACAATATTTTTATTTTGTATATCATCTCTTGTCCATCATTTTGTGATGGACTCTATGATGTCAAATAAACAGACAGACAGACAGACAGACAGACAGACAGACATCGATGTCTGTCTGTCTGTCTGTCTGTTTATTTGTGATTGGTGAATAAATAAAGATTTAAAAATGTAATAAACTTTAATAAAGTAACTATCAATATTGCCGATGTTGTAAATGTTTATTTACAGTAGTGATGAAACGAAAACTAGTTTAGTTACTTGATTTCATTCGATTGTCATATAACCGCAGTTTAATGGAATATCCGAACTCTTGTTGCACAGAATTTAGTAACTGAATGAAATAAATTTATGCATGTGCGTTAATTTTTTTAACGCGCGTTAATTTTTTTAACGCACGTTAATTAACGCGTCAACTGTGACAGCTCTAATAATAATCACATTATTGTAATTGTCTGCAGAGTGTGCCAGTGAAAGAATTTTGAAAATCGGTCAATAATTGGCGAAGATATGGGTAAAAGTAAAGTGGCACGTTTTTATGGCTCACAGTGTAGTATATGTTAGACCATTGCTAGAATATAGCACTGTTGTCTGGTTACCATCTTTAATTCAAGATATTGAGGCAGTGGAAAGTGTCCAGCATGAATTCACAAAGAGGCTACCTGGATTGTCTAATTACAGTTATGTGGAAAAGTTAAAAAGGCTCGAACTGCAATGTCTGGAACTAAGGCGTCTGCACTTGGATCTGATGTGGTGCTACAAAATTGTATTTGAGTGTGTTAATGTCAACATGTCTGAGTCTTCTCAATTAAGTAGTTATACTAGAACTCGTGGTCACCAGTATAAGTTGTATAAACCATAATTAACCCATAACTGTAGAACTACATTTTTTAGTCAAAGAATTTTTAACGTCTGGAATTCTTTGCCCGACAGTGTCGATTTTACTTCTTTGAATAAGTTTAAGCAAAGCATTTTAAGTATAGATCTAAATGATCATCTAATGTGTGTTAAATCTTAGTTATTGTGTTCGTACTTATGTTTGTTATTATGGACTTCCGTAAGAGCTTAATGCCTGGATGTTCCTGTCAGTGTAATGTCTAATTGCAGTTTCTTATGTGTAATATGTTTTTGGACAAATAAAATGATTGATTGATTGAAATTTGTTAACCATTACTGTGCAGCCTGTCTCATTCAGGTGTGTGGTACCGGCACAGCTTGGTGATAGATGGATCCTATAATGGGCACTGGCCCACGTGTCAATTTGTTTACCAGCCGCACTGCAAGCATTAGAAGATAACACGCATTTCAGGAAACTATTGAAAACACGCTTGTTCAGTTGACGCTGCAGCACCAGGGGACTTTCTGCTTTTAGGCACCGTGTATAAATCAACATTATCATTATTATTATTTCTATATTAACAGCAAGGTAGGTCCGTTGGTGATGTCTATTAAGAGTGACCAAATCGCAGGCGTCATTGTGATTTCTGTGTGTAGAAGATTCGTCGTTTCATCGCAAGTTGTCGATCGGCCGCAAGATGACAACAAAGCTGTCGTCATCATCAACGTCAGCAGCACGAGGCTCGCCACCGCCACGTTCTGCACCACCTAGATGACAGCAGCCACACAGCCACCCACCACCCCCTTGAGATTTGAAATGCCTTTTAGCAGCGGCCGGCGTCGTGGGTTGAGAAACTAATTTGCAATTTCCGACAGACAGACAGCTGCAAATTTCCGACCGAGGAGATGATGGGTGCTGAAAATCTCAGTTTTGCCGCCGAAATAGCAGATTTTCAGCCACAAACTATTTTGGTATTTTTGGAAGACAATTTTCAGATGAGAAGAAAGCTTTTCGGCACGCTAAAATTTAGGACGGGGTGGGGGGCAGTTGCCTCTAAGCCACGACGCTACTGAAGTTGGTGTCAACTTGTGCTAATTCCCACGTATGCAAAAAGCTGCATGCAATTTATTCGGGACATGCACTATTGGCCCTGAGAGCTATGTTGCATTTGGGGATGTGGCTTCTTTGACTATTGTGAGTTCCCTTCAGATTTGCACAAACCCATAGTATCTCACAATATTTTGTGTGTTCTTTGTGTCATCCTTCGCACGAATCCTCCTGCTGCGAATAATGTGCACTGCGAAAAATGAACCATCTGTAGTAGATATTGGTAGTGAAGCATCAATATCAGAGCCAGTCTATTCGTATAGAATTACGTTATTTCATGCATTTGTTTGAGCTAAACTGCAAAACAAGAAACGACATTAGAAGGCTTATCTTTGAAACAGTTCTATCAATTTAACCAACGCTGGTGAGAGATTGTGGCTGCTAGATAGCAAGGTCTGAGCGAGATGTCACTGAAGATGTATAGATAGCAAGGCCGAGACAGCTGTACACTGTTAGTTTTGATTATCTGTGATAACAGCAACTGTTAACATTGTCGTCACCGTTGTATGTCCATTGTTGACAATAGGCGCTATTAACTACTGGAAAAATATATATTCCACATATTTGAGTTTTTCTGTTCTATTTCAGCCACTTATTCAGTAGAAAATACTTTTTTGTAACATTGCACTTGCAGTGACAAATTAGTTGCCAACTGATTCAGTGAAAAATTGATATCTGAAACACCTTGTGGTGAGAATATTTATGGAATATGTGCCTTTCCGGCAGTTAAGCACCCGAATTGCAGGTGGCCTAAACGTCGCCACATCTGCCCCTGATGGTGACTCACGCATGTACCACTGTGAAAGGGGAAAAGGTACAGATAAAAAGTAAAGGGATTCCACACTCCGTTTACAAACATAGGGTCTGGCGCCGATCCCAGTCTCCAGGCAGTCAACCTGCAGGTGACTTACCTACCTGGCGCTAGGCTGCCATTATAAACCTTGATTAGCACATTTGTTGTAGAAATGATACTCCGATTGATAAAAGTCTCTCAAATGTGCAGGTTTCATAACAGGTTCTGTTAGTGCTGGCAGAGACTGCCCGACTGGACTGATAGTGGAAGGCCCAGGAACATAGGAGGGCAGAGAATTGAGAGTAGTGGGGGAAGGGTTGGGGGAAAGGGAGGTGTTGAAAATGTGGCAATAGCAAGCACATTGGCCAGCTAAAAGAAACTGGGATGATTTGTGGTTCTTGTCAATGTCACCGTCGGGGCTGTGCCGGTGTTTAGGCGTGATCATCTCCACTAACATATCAGCCATTAACGTTAATGTGCTCCATCTCTCTGTGATAATGTGGTTGTCTATGTCTGCCAGTGCTCGGCGACCAATTAGTGATGGTTCTGTCGGCTGAAATTATTTCAAACTGTGTTACTGAATTTTAGTGGATGGAAACTATTTGTGTGGTAGAGAACTGTTCGGTTGACTGAATTATGTGGCATTATCAACAGTTACCGGTTTTCTCACAACTTGTTATGATTATGGTTGTTTGTCATTTTAAAGGCAGGGATTTTGGTAGTAGGCCTACTGATCCATGTTGCTGGTGTGTGGAGTGGTATTAATATTGTCTTGTTTGCATGTGTGGTGCAGTCTTTAGCGTCATGGGATCTTCTCAGCAGGGCATTAATTAGTTGACTTTCTGCCTCTCTCTCCCAAGCACAAGATTTATACCAGTTTTCACCTTATTCTTTTACGGAATTTTTCTTCTTCAGCACACCTCACGGAAGTAAGATTTGTTGCTGTCACCCCCCTGCTGTAGTGCATTTATGGAATAGTGATAGTGACTTGATGGCAGAACGCCAACAGTTTTTATGATAGCGTGACATTGCAACTGTGTTAGGGAACTTCGGGAAAATCTAATGGCACCTTGTGGCTTGGGTAGTACTTCTGAGCACATGCGTGAAGTATAGCCCATACTGTAGTATTTGTTGGTCATTAATCGTTATTTGCACTAACATATTGCTTCATTTTTTCGTATTTTGACTTCTTTTTGTCCTCATATCTTATAGTCTACATGAGACGCGATACTGTAGTGAGTTTGTGACCTAATATCTAAAGTTTTTCTCATCTAAATTGTTTTCATCCATCTGCAACTCAGTTATGAATTTTAGCCCTTTGAACTCTTGTACTTAATGTTATTTGTACATGTTCGTAATTTATTATGGTGAAATGTAAAATACATGTAGAATAAAATATCTGTACTAAATCCGTCTGTTTATAAACTATTATAGCGTTTTTTGTTCGTTACACACGTTGGTCCAGTAACGTACCTTGTTGGCTGCAATGCTGCACTGAATGTTGCTGCAATTCTGTTCATTTTAGGTGGAAATTAAAACTTGATTTGCATGTATCATCTTTGTTACCAGACTTTTTATAATGCTCTGTCATTTTGTAAGCTTAAAAAATTCTGTGCTAGTCGCAGTGTGCCAAAAAGTAGTTACAGAAAGAATAATTATTTTTATTTTGTGACATTCATCTGTCTAATATTAGACAACAGTTCATTTTCAACAGAAACATGGTTAACTGGCCCATTGCCCATAAGAACTAAAATACTAGCTGGAACAGGTAAGTAGTAGGCCTATGTTACAATTGTCTGGAATGATTTTCCAGGTTTTTCTGCATATTCAAACTGCTCTCATATCACAGACGAACAAATTCAGATGCAACAGCTAATCGCTGATGACACGATACAACATTATTAACGTAACAGTAAAAAAATAACATTGTGAATAATGCAAATACAACAAAATAAAGTAGTGAACATGCAACACGTGAACAGTGAACAATATATAATTATTCAACCATCATTTTACGGGGTGGCCCAAAAAGTAAAAAACATCAAAATGCAAGCTTAGAATTGACCAGCTGTAGAAAGCCCAGGTTTTGATTTCAAACACACAATTCTCCGTATATGGTGTCTCAAAAAGAAAAACAGGTATTTGATCCTTGGACAATTACAGCATACTTGTGAGTAAAAATGCAGTTATTTGGGGAATTATGCACCTAGTTAATAGCTAAAAATGTGCACAGACTGTATATAAAAATGCATCAAACTCATTAGAATCTGGGTAAGCCATGAGCAAAAACAAAATGATATGATTAAGCAATGCAGGCATGCCTTGCTACTGTAGTGAGTACATAATAATATAGTCTGCAAACCAAATCAAGTAGCACTACATTAGATAAAATGTTTGAAGACAAAAAGCACTAATATACCATACTGTACAGTCTATTTGCTTAATCTTACTACATTGCCCAGATAAGGCTAGCATTTCTAACATAAAACTCCAGTTTTAATAGTTCACAGAACTGAGTGACAAGAATACAAAATGCCTAACTAAACTATACTCACAGTGAAAAAACTGGCACAAAAATCTAAATAAAAATCTGGCATTAGTTTAACGTAACAACATAAGTTACAGTCTTTACTATACAGTGTATGTCGCTGACACATGGACCACCAACAGCAACAAAAATGTAGCATTCTTGGTGTAATTTCTTATTTGCGTGTCGTAGGTTTAACAATCTGCAAAAAAGAATGACAGCAGAAAAAAACATGATTTTTCAGCAATCTACAGCTAATGTGGCATTGTGAAATCTGAGAACCTATATGCCTAGATATACAAAATATTAGTTTAAAGTAACTCATGTGGAAAAAATTCCGAATAAAATCCACAAATATCCGTGGAGATTTGATACAACACATAAGGTGGTACCCACGTCACTCAAATACACACATGGACGACGAAACACTAATGGCATATACTAGATCAGTCTGACATTCAACGCTATGTGGCAAACCCGAACGTTTACATAGAATACGCACACACATTTTATATACAGGGTGCAACAATGCAATAAAGTAGCCCCCAAAGTTTTTCGCTGTTTTTTTTCAGCAACCATTTGGAATTTTAATTTGAAATTTTACAGCTTAATTTACTCAAATCTTCTACATTTAACTGCCAACTAAAATGTGATTCAGTTGAAAAACGACGAAGTTATAAGCTTTTTAACATGACCGATTACCGATTTTTCAGCATTAAAAAATGTTCAGGCTACAACAACAATTCAATAACTTCATTGGAACAGCACAGTTAACTAACTAATGATCAAATGCCAGATTCCATTCTCACTGCAAATGTATAAGGTGCCCATTGCTAGCTCCAAGCTCCAACACACAAGCCTTCAGTCACTTAATTTGATAAGTCTTTCACAGCCTTGTCGATCGGTCCTTGTGGCAGGTTGCCCCAGATAACCTGAAGCAATCCTTGACTTCGACGATTGTTTTCGGCTTTGTTTTAAGCTTGCAGTAAGCCACAACATTGCACCACAAACATGATGGCCCATTTGGTTTA
>Ga0056128_1000985_pt1 | contig 29705 bp, 16 predicted proteins | sample WorMetLIZISLAND2_FD_71113 | JGI IMG/M metagenome (GOLD analysis project Ga0056128, IMG submission 71113) | Marine gutless worms symbiont microbial communities from Max Planck institute for Marine Microbiology, Germany - Olavius geniculatus... ... | reverse complement strand
AAGTCAAGACTCAAGACAGTCAATGTCAACTACTTAGTGCTAAAGTGCGACACGTAGCAAACAGCAACATCCGTACAAAAGCTGCTGATAACACTCTGGAATTGTCATAAATTAAACTAACAGCACTAAAATTCACGAAAAATCACGGATTTCACAGAAATCGGCGTTTTTCACGGAAGAAGGCTAATTTCACGGAAAATGTCACGGCCGTGAAATCGTGAATTAAGTTGGTCCCTAACCATACCATAGCCATCATGAAAACATCACCAATGGATGCATATTGCATGGCAAAAAACATATAATGTCTCCAGCAGTCAAGAGGCAACAAAAGCAAAAATATGGCACATGTTTCTGCTATATCAGTACCAAATAATGACAAATTTTGTTTTGATATGGTACAGACAAAGGTTGGGTACTTGAAATAGTGACTTGTGGCCAAAAGTGCTTACGATAAGCAGCTGACTGCAATGAACTGATGATACTAAGGTGCATTATGTAGAAATCCACTACCCACAATACCAGATAACTAGACTCGCGATGCAGCCAACAGACATACCACCACCCAAATCAGCCAAACTAAACATTCACACCATAGCTCATAAATATTTTCTATCCCACTGAGGTTAGAAGGCTAAGTTGTCTCGAGAACGCAGTAGGTTAACAATTTGTTCAAGGTTATTTGCAAATGCCGGCAGCAATGTTCAAACTGCAACACAAAAATTACGAGTCCGAAAATGTATCCATGAGACCACTTTGAAGGTAGAGTTGCAAAGCATCTTAACTGTTTTCAAAGATAACTTTCTAGCAGATTCATCTTTTTAAATTTCATTTCCGGTGTCTTTAATATTGTTGCAAAATCTGTTAATACGAAACATACAGATTTGCTTGCTATGTTTAATATCGTGAATAAATAAATATTCAAGTATCATTAACATTCTGGAGAACTTTGTAGCTTGTAGTTAAAATACAAACTGTACACCGTGTCCAGAAAAAAACATCCTGGACATTTTCGATTGTAGCTTAAAAAGAAGAATTATCAGATTTTAATAATTTTTGACAAGAATATTTCTGATGCAACTGGCCATCAAACCGTTTAATTTCCCAAAAAAATCCACACTTCAGCAATCACTTTTTGAATTCATCAACATTCCTGAAGGTCATCTGGTAAACACGCCGCTGCATGACAGTAAAACAGTGTAATTGACTGGCTGTTAGGGGACACAGGTCAGAAGATATGAAATTTATTGAAGTTATTTTGTTCATTGCAATGCGCATACTGCTTGTTTTGGTTTTTCCGGGTAGTGCAGAAACACACACTAGGTAAGGTGGAAACTAAAACGGTCGTTTGATGTGCAGTTGTGTCAAAAATATTTGCACCAAAATTATTAAAATCTATTAATCCTTCTCCAAGTCACAATCGATAATGTTGGGAATGCTTTTTGACGTATTTTTGTTCATTTCAATGCATATTTCGTTGGCTCATTTTCCGCAGGTACTGCACAAGCAGACATTGGGCGAGGTGGTAAGATGGCCGGTCATTTGATGGCCAGTTCTGCCAGAAATATTCGTACCAAAAATTATTAAAATTAGTAAACCCGTCTTCCAGTGAAAGTCGATAATGTTCAGGATGTTTTTTTCCAGACACAGTGTAGATATAACATTTTGCCATTCTTCCCTCGATGTGCCAAGTTGCCATTACACATGACTGCATCTGAGAACAATTACCAAGTCTGCAGGCAATTCCAGTTCCTCATCGACATCCCACCCACCTCCTTCCTGTTCTCCGCCAGGCTCGATGTCATCATCTCCAGCCATCGTAAAGCCACCATCTGAACATCATCACAACAAATACCATTCACCATCAACAGAAGTAAAGAAACTGATGCAGCGACGGAGTTTCAACCAGGGTTTCCACTCTTTTACTGACCAAAAAAATCCAGGACTTTTCCAGGACCCGCGTGAAAAATTTTCCAGGACCTTTTTGTAGCCCACAAATGTTTAAATATAACGAAAAAAGTAAGTATTTAAGCGAGCGAAGCAAACAGAAAAAATTCTGAACTGTTGTATGTAGTCAACACTGCAACAGTCAACATAAACTAGGTGATATACTATTTCTGCTTGTTGAAAAATGCGTGATTTCCCAAGATGTTTTTCCAGGACTTTCCAGGTCCTGGAATTTTCAAGAAAAAAATTCCAGACTTTCCAGGAGGCAAGGGAATCCTGTTCAACAGCTGTTATTTTCGCAAATTTTCACGCAATTTTGCAAAAACTGAGAAATGACCAATGATCAGTACAATCATCGTTTTCACAATGTAACTAAATAAACTAATTATAGGCCTAATTAGTCTAAATAAACCTATTGAAAAATCAAAGTTCAAACTGAACCGTTTAAAACTGTGAGCTCTACTAATAGCCATCACAATACAGCACACAATCACAAATAAACACAATTTGACTTGACAGATTGCACTTTTAAAAAGAAACAGAAAGACTGCTAATTTTCTTTGAATGTTGCTAGCATAACTGAGCACAACGCCAGCTTTCAATAACTGAAGTTTTTTTGACAAGACAGGACAGAGCTCAGTTTACTCACAAACGTAAGGCTGCAGTGAGCCGCAGAGTTTTGCAAAATGGTCCACGGAATTCGGCAAAATTTGCCGCGGAAAACTGTGGGCCCTAGTAATAACAGTATAAATCACAACAGCAACCTACTGAATTAAATCGACAACAATGAACGTAATGAAGATGCCGTTAGACTGACCCTCATCGATGATGATATCCTCATCGCCCCAGCCTTCGCCAGCCTCCGAGATATCGACATCCATCTGACCTAGAGCTGCTGTAGCTCCAGTCTCTGCAACCACAGATCAATTCACGTACATCATCATCATTATCTCTGCCAAGGTGAACGTAGTGAACGTTGGAGGAGATTATGAGATTGGTCGTTCTGTCCGTTTTTGTGTCCGTCTGTGTGTCTGTGTACACGTCATTGCACCAACAATGCAAGCAGCAACGCCGGTTGTTACATTAACCTCCCTCCCCTGCAGCAAAGTGGCTCTTCCTTCTGCCTCCCCTTTCCTTGTGTTTACATCATTTCACTTGGCGGAGATATGCACTCTCACAAACGCCTTCTAGTTATGTTTGTTTATTAATGGCTGCCAAACACAACTCAAATAACTGATGTGTGTAAAATGACTTGCAAGCAAATGAAAAAATACCACAAGCATTAATAACATTTCACAAACAAACAACACATGCCTAAAAACAGCATAAACAAGATTTGTAGTTAATAGGTGTCTTTGGACAACATGCACCCAATAAAATCCTGATCATTCAAGAAAGACGTTTTATTAATTAATGAACTGTTATGTGTACGGTTTCTAAGACTGTGTCTGTTCTTTTTGTACAGTTTCATAATAAATATAAATAACGAACATCTCATTGGCTGCAATCAGAAATACATGATGCCAGCTTCATATTCAAATGGCATATGCCTGCTTATGTCCCTAGTGTTGAAACTAGTTTCAAGTTTCATCCACATTCTGTAAATGACAGAAAGTTCTTGCTCACACACGTACTAAGAATTATTTATTGCCATCAGAGTGAAGCAACAAGTACTCTACAACAAGACAGAGATGTAGTGGGTTCGGCCAACAGGAACTATGTGTATGCAAAATGCAAATAAGCTAAGTAAACTCACAAATAAGCAAGCCCAGAAGTGAGAGAAAACATTACTAACCGAACGTGAACCGACTTACTCTTGGTAGCTACGGCTCCCTCAAAGATGCTCTTGCTGACGGTCAGCAAAGGCCAGTTGCTCTCCTGCTGCATAATTGGCACCGGTGGCTGCAGCAGCACTGCGTTGGGATCGACTTCAGGCAGCTGGTCCTTCTCTGGATCAAACGTTGACTCCAACTGCTCTGCCTCCTCCACCAAGCCATGAGTAGCCGCAGTCAGGTACGCCAGAGACCCTGCCATCAGCATCCACACAAGCTTAGAAAAGTAGCAAAAACTAGTTTTAACTGCAGTGCATATAGATGTAAATAGGAAGATGTTCTGCGTCGGTACCAATTACGGTCATCATCATCAAGACTGGTCACCGTAATAACTTCTCAACACTTCTGACTCGACTTAAGTTCATATGGCACCACATTACGCATCACTCTTATGATCTCAAACACAGGCTACTTTATGGCTACTTCTGTCTTTTCCATTAAGTCTATCAGTTTCTTATGCGTTTCGCTACAAGTTCTACAAAATCAGATTACATACCCCTTCTATAATTTCTGACCTTGCTTCTTCTGCATTAAATGTAATTCACCAGATTGTGTCTACATCATTTACAAAGCAGAGAACAGCTTATGCAAGTGTAATAAGCAATACATAACCCATAAGCTACCACTCATTTCCCATCCCACGAAGGGTAGGAGGCTGAGCTGATCTAAGCACACAGTAAGTGAGCAACTTGCTGAAGACTGCAGCAAACAAGTGAGATTGGCCAAAAAAACCTTATGATTGACTCTGCCCAGTGGCGACACATAGTGTGGCTCCGTGCCAAAAAATGTATACATCAGAGAATCACTCGTTTGAAACTAAAACTTACGCTGGCCGCAGTTCTTCAGTATCTTGACTCGTTCAGTCACATCACCAAGCAACAGAGCGGCCTGAAACTGTCCACTCAGGTCCTTGCGTATTTCAGCTACATCACATCAACACTTTCTTCAATAGACTGCATATTTCAATGCAAACCTATAATACTTTGAAATTAATAACAATGACAACTATATTGATAATGCAAATATTTACAACACTCACTGCAACATAATGTAAAAAAACCAAATTTAAATCTGCAAAATTGTTCCAAGAGTTGAGACATTATTAACAGATGAAAGTTAAATATTGCTAACAAAAGCTCACATTAAGATGATAAATTAAACTGAACAAATCATGCACTGATTTCAACCACAGTACCAAATATTCTACAACATGGTAGCAAGTCTGATGACTGGTACGCAACGTATGGAGCACATCATGCCAGTTCTGCGGTCGCTTCACTGGCTACCGGTTTGGCAACGTATTCAAGCTGGCGGTATTGGTTCTCAAGTGCCTCAATGGGCGTGCACCTGCCTACCTGGCAGATGACTGCCGCCTGATCCACCGCCACTGGTCCGGTCTTAGATCATCGTCGTCAGCGACCAAACGGGAGGTCCCACCGACGAGAACGACGTTTGGTGACCGATCTTTTGCCGTCGATGGACCACGTGTGTGGAACAGTCTACCGGCGTCCATTCGCGACCCGTCACTGACACTCGCTGTTTCCAGCAACAGACTCGAGACCCGTCTGTTTGAACTATAGCTCCAGCGTTTGTGCTTTTCAACAGATGCCCCCAAATGTCCTGACTAACTAACTAGAGCTGTCAAAGCGTTAATTTTGTAGTAAATTAAAATAAATTAACATGAATTAATGTATGTGCGTTAATTAACACATTAACACGTTAATTAATGCATGAGGTTGACAACTCTATATATAACAGAACAAAGCTGGTGCAACAACTAACCTATCTTCATCATTTTTCTGAGCTTCTCCAGATTGCCGGTGATGAGGTACAAGAAGGTGAGTTTGTCAAAGTTCTTAGTTCGCTGGTAAGCCATCTCAACGACTTGGTGATTGCCCTGCAACAAAGCCGTTTCACCGAGGCATTCCCAGCAGTCCTTGTCATCCAGCGCTCGAGCTGCCTCCAACGCAATCTGCAAAACATCGCCAACGTTCTGTCATCACAAACATTACACAGCACAGAATGCAAAATATGTCACCGAGTTATTATTACAACTCATCATATTACTCACACACCTTGGTCACTAAACTCATACTGTGCTTGCTAGATTAAACTGTCAGTTTGTCAATGTCAATGTCAAATGTAAATTTATATAGCGCATTATCGTTAAAAACCTATAATGTGCTGTACACACGAGTACTGCAAAAACAAATAACGTCCTTAGTGACTGTCTGAAAATGTCTGCAGAACATTCCGAATCACATAGGGTAGCGAGTTCCAGATAGTTGGTACGGCAACAGAAAAACGCCCGATGGCTGCAAGTGCTGAGTCGATGATGTGGCAACCAAAAACTGACAGCAGCAGTTGTTGATGCAGTGCCCACGACACGGAAAGTTGGCGACTGCTGGCCGAACGCAGTTTCTCTGTTATTTCCCAAGAGCAAATTATTACCGTGTCGTACCATACAGACAAATAAAGCATACGATCTCTGCTACTTTTAGGAACAAGCACTACGCATTCTGGAGTGAAACTGTCGAAAAGACAACTAAAATCATTCTGCTGCATTCAGCTCTTTGACTAACTGGCCTACTTACATGGAGTTACTTTAAACTTGTCCGAGTCACAAAGAAAAAACATATTTAGACTGCCATCAACTGCATTGTCCTGTCACTCAACAAACAGCATCAAATAACTGAAAATAAAATATATTTCAAATCACATGCAAAGTAATATCATCAGACAAATAAAATTAGAAGAAGCAGGAAATTAACAAACAATTCACCTCAATGTTTCCGCATTCCAGTGCAAGACCGAATCGGGTCTTCTCGTCCTTGACAAAGTGCAGAGCTACTTCCGGGTAGCCTTTCTTCTGTAGGTAAGCAATGATGGACTGGCCTACAAGCTTGGCGTTACGCACCATGTGCAGCACCTCGTCGTACTTGCGGTTCACCAGCGCCAGCTTGAACTTGTACTCCGTGGAGTCGATGCCGAGGACACGCGGCCGACACTCACGGTCCAGGCAGTAGATGTTGTTTCCCTTGACACGCGTCACGTAGATCGGCAGATCCAGTGTTCGGATGATGCCGTGGTCACTGCATCAACAACTGCTGCTGTCAGTTTTTGGCTGATAGTAACAATTAATTAATGGTTATTTTCCACAAAGTTAAGCACTAAAAATCAAACCATTACCATCTGTACCTTTTTTATGACAGTTCAATCATATCTTGATTTCCACAATAAATACAGTCTCAGCTGAGACCATTGGTCTATGCAGCAGTGTTGGTTTTAATAAACCAGAAAAAAATGAATTGAAATATTTTATTAGCCAAAAATGACTGACCAAAACTCCACAATGCAGAAGAACGTAAGATATGAATATAAATACAGCCCAGTTATACAAATAATCCTTCTGTCAATAAACATTCCAATAAAGCACTACCAAACTACAGCCAATGTATGATCACTGAGGCAGGCTAAACAGATCTACAGATGTTGAAGAATCAAATAAATCAATGATATACACAAAGTACCAGTCTTGGTCTGCAGTTGGTCTAGTTATACTGTTGGGTGATAACATGTGGCACGGGCTGTTGGTATAATAAAATATGTCAAACAGCAGCTGATAAAAAAAGCTCAGCTACTGCTAAGAAAATCAGGCGTCAGGGTCATGCATATCACTGGAGCCCCAACAGTGCTACTGTGACTGATACCTGCATCTGTTTTTAACATGATCAAAAACATATTCAGTGAAACAGAATAGAAGGCATAAGTACAGAAACATTTACAGCCCAATTAAAACGAAGAGTCCTTCACAGGAACAACAGCAAAGATTTCGAGATCCAGGCTTGCATTCTCTTCACAGGGTACCAGCATGTGACAGACAGACAGACAGACACACAACTTTGCGATAGCTAGTACAGGGCATGGTGTTGTAAAAAACTGACCCATTGATGAGTGTGTACTTGATGTGGTTACTGGTTGTGTAGATGAAGACACTGTTCTCATCCCAAGCTCCACTCTTCACGCGCACGTTTTCATGCACAGTGCACAGACTATCCAACTTCCGCGTGCATATAGCAATAGCTACAACAACAGCACACAGCATCAGCAGACCACGCACAGTGTGATGAACAGCAAGGGCCGTATGCATAACAACATCATAACTTTACTTCCAAACTAAAATCACTTTACGTCGAACGTAGTGCTAAGCCAGTATGCATAACGATGTCTTAGCGCTAGTTAGATGCCAATGTTTGAACTAACACTAGTTGCTCCAGCGACTTGTCGTAAATATTTAGTCAGTCGTTGTCAATGTAAACTAATGTTGCTGAAGAGGAGTGCAATCACGTAGTACATCGTAATACTCGTAAAGGACTTCCGGCGAGTCACTTATGCTATTGAAGCTAATTGCAGCATCAAAAGTTGCTGAAGAAAACTTTTATCATCCGATAAATTTCATTTATTTGCAACGCACATTCTTACTTAGCCCATGAAACTGTAATTAGGCCCAAATGCACTCGAGACTGCAGCAGATGACAAGTCAGCCCCCACATCTATTTTTAGCTGCAGGCTGGCCAAGGCCAAGTGAGTTTAGCCACGAAATTCCAGTCAAACTACCCGACGTCAACTACTTCGGTAGTAGCTAGTCACTTTCCATGGCAGCACTTTGCATGCGGTCGAACATAACTTGCTAGTTTGGAAGTAGTTAGTCACGATGGAGGCATTACTTCAAAACTAATCGAAGATGTTGTTATGCATACAGCCCCAGTAGTCACAATACCACCTCCGCACAGACACAATCATTATCAGTATTATCGTTCTTTTGTTGATCTAACGCATGGCTGGGCTTGTCCGTAGTTTGTTTCGTTAAACTGCACATAATCTCCCACATTTTGGTGCACACGACTGGATTATTTCTGATAAGCCAATGTAATACGTGACTTGAATAATGTAATGAGCTAGCATCATCTGCGTTTAATGACAGAGGTGTTTAATGTATTGAAATCAGCCATTCAATTACAATTAGCGCCAAGGTAAGAGCATCATGGCTGATGATTCCTAACTGAACAAAGATATAGGGTAATTGGGTACTGAAAAGACCCGGGGCCTTAGAATCAGGCGGCTAAGCACCAGCAAAAGCAGCCACAATAATGACCATCAAGTGTGAAATCATTGTATAGATAAAATAAGCTCTATCAAAACACAACGATAGTTCATAACTAAAGAAACAGAAGCACACTGGTAACAGATACTGACTATGCTTAGAGAGGAGTGCCACGTACGACATATCAGCCGACCAGACCACGTACTTCACTTTCGCCAGCTTTATGCTTGCCAACGTCCTGCCATGCACATGATAGTCACGCAGAAGCATTAATGGCTAAAAAAAACTTCTAACCGTTAATCAAATCGTAATCATTAAATCTGTGATCAAAGTGAACATATCAAGAAGGCATTATGAAGTAGATATAAATGACAAGTGGCTAAAAAAGTAATCACTTTCTCCGAAGAATGGGGGCACTTTCGCTTAGCTACAAGAGCACTTATTACTTGTTTCTCCATGCATCTGTGACAGTGTTAGCTGAATAATGGAAAACACAACTAAACAGTTTTTTAAAACTGAAAGTAGCTTTTGAATAACAGTTAATTTTTGCAAAGTTCAGCATTAAAAATTAAATCACCACAATCCTTGCTCATTACAACAGTCAATAAACCATGCCGACAAATATTGATTTCCACAATAAACACATAAATGAGTAGAGTTTAACGTCCCATCCGACACAGTATAGGTCATTTCAGAGACGGCCTTTGCAAGCAAAATTGCACATACACGTAATAATGGAACAGAAAGTCTAACCTTTATGGAAAGTTTAACCTTTATAAAACACAAAAAAAACGATGGAAACCTAAAATTGTAAGAACTGCCAACATATCAAAGAGTCACTTGTTTATACAGTCCTATTCCACAGCCAAGTCAACAGCAAGAACCCGCTTGCCTTTTCTGCTGAACGTCAAAGAGCATGACACCATCGGCATCTTTCAGCAGGAGGCATCCCGTGCCGGCATAAAAGATATCATCGCAGTTGGGCACTTGCACCTTCTTCGCTATTTCATTCTTCAAATTCTTCACAACCAGCTACGGCAAAACACCATCACAGTCCGACACTGAATGCTCGGCAGCAATAAGCGCTTCGATTTAACTATATCTCGGCATTCTACAAATTTCCTAAAGCAGTTCATGCACAACATCTAATACGACAACAAAACAGTTTACAATGAAACATCATTCTGACAGTACATAATAATGCAGTACAACCATCACCATAACTCTGCAGCACAGAAATTATTATCACGGAACGAGTGACACGCCGCATAATATCTGTTATAATACACTCCGAAAGTTGACGAAAAAAACCTACACCATTACAGGACAAATTTTGCACAGAAAAACTATATTCAGCACAATAAACTGGCTGTAATCAACATAAATTTTTTCTCATTTATGTGCAAGATGATCGTGCTGTAAAAAAGCGACAATACTAAATAGGTACCGAGTGTGTACGATCCAAGACAGCGAATCGGTTTCTTGCGAGCCATACGGCAGTCAAGCCTGACGACCTCTTGCCTTCTGGAGCTGTTTGCCACAATTCAAGTAAGTAAGTAAGTAAGTAAATGATTTATAAAGTGCCAAAGTCTCAGAAAAAATCAGGGCGCATAAAAAGAATCAGGGCGCATAAACGTAAGTTGTTGTCTCAGTCAAAATAAACATGTCATGATTCAGCAGTGATGTCTACTTAGTTCAAGTCTGACTCCGAGTGACAAAGGCTAACAGGTTGGTGGCGTGGTGATGAATTTCATTCGATCAACAAAGTTACTCTATGCTGGGCCGGGTTAGTACTTGAATTGGTAACTGCCTGCGGGCAGGTAAACCATCTCGTTATCTAACCAGCCACTTAGGTTAACTCAGTCTTCCATCTCTATGGAGTAGATAAATCGAGTATCAGCCTATCTGGCTGGGGCTAAGGCAGAGCATGTTTACCTGCGTTGGGTGGCAGGTAACACTGTGTGATGCCATACGGCAGGTGACGCTCCATAGCTCTATCTGAGCCTGAGTCATGCAAATTTGAGTCCAAATCTCATGATGGCTCAAGTTCGAGTCCAGGACTGAGTTACAAAAAATTTTTAAAAACGAGTCCGACTCAAGTCTATTGCCAGATTTGAGAACAACATCACTGTGACTCAATGTCAGTAAAGTCTCAGTCATCAGATGAAAAAATTTAATAAAAACTGGAAAACAGATAAAATGGTTATCATTCTGAAAACTGACCATCAGGATTCTGACTGTCGGAATCCTTCGGAACAGAGTACAAGTCATACGTGCTGTTCTCCACATTCGATGCTCTCTGCGCTCAACAGCAATTTAGACAATAATAATATTGACAATTATCTGCTAACTTAACAAAAAATAATTCTACAGATATAATACCAAAATAATACCATTTGGGCCATACCCTAACACCCAACACATCAAAGAATTAAAATCCCTCGAAAAACCGATACTTCATCTGTGGCTTCATTAAAATGCTATGACCAATTTTCACTTCAGCCACTTTGGTTAGAGATAATCTACATTGTGTTTACGAAAAGAACATCCCACTTTGTAATCTGTCCACAATCCACATCTTTGCTAAATGCGGATCGATTTTCAGAATCTTTTCACCAGTATACTCTGCAAACAATTTCCTACAAAATGATTGTTAAAAATCCCACTAAATCTTAAACATGTCACTACACTACCCCATAAAAGCAAAAAAACTGAACGGAGGTACTCACAATGCAGAGCAAGACGCAGTTTTCGGCATGATTGTACGACATGCTGAAGACTGGAGTACGGCTTCCCCTGACATCACAAACAGTAACAACAGACTGTACAACTAACCTTTAGACTGTGAAAGAAACAGGCAGTGCATGCATAGAAATACAGATCGATGACACAGGCTCAAATTAATAACACATTTTACCCATTAAAAGTTAAATACAGAAATATATACCATGGTATGATGTAAGAGAAGTACTTTCAAAAACAACGGCTTATAAGGAAAGCAGAAGCACTGGCAGTCTGGCACAGAAATACAGTTTATACAGTTATATAAAAGCCAAATTCAGATAGTGCCATAACGGTAAGACTCCCAGTTGGGTTGCTATCAAGTGGATTGGCTACGTAGTTGAATGAATGCAAACAGGCAAACCATCTCAGAAAACAACAAACCACCAAAATCAACTCAGCCTTCCATCCCTACTGGGCAATCGAGTACTGGTCTGCTTGGCTGGGTCAAAGTGTGGCATGTACATGTCAGTTGGGTGGCAAATAATCCCACATCACCATAGCTCTGACATAAGTCTCCTATGAAAAGCTATACACAACTTTTAACGATGTAACTACACCATGTCCGGAAAAAACATCCCAAACGTTATCGATTGTCGCTTGAAAAAGAGATATCCAATTTTAATAATTTTTGGCACGAATATTTCTGGCACAACTAGCCACTGAATGACCATTCAATATTCCACCTCACCCAATGTCTGTTTCTGCACTACATGGGGAAAACAGCACCAACGAAATATGAGTTAAAATAAATGGAAATAGTCAAAAAACATCCCCAACATTATCGATTGTGACTTGAAGAAAGACTAACAGATTTTAATAATTTTCAGTACAAACATTTTTGACACTCAAATGACTGATCTAGTTCCCACCTCACCAAATGGCTGCTTCTGCATTACCTGGGAAAACCCAAACAGGGAAAATACCATAAAAATGCAATATTTCGATAACTTTGTTTCTCCAGGTAATGCAGAAGCAGACAATGGGTGCGGTTGAAAATTAGACAGTCATTTGATCGCCACTTGTGTCGGAAATATTGTTGTCAAAAATTATTGAAATCCGATAATACTTCGTTAAGTTGCAATCGAAAATGTCCGACACAGTGTATAAGTCATGAGCATTCAACAAAGGTGGACACTATGAACGCATACAATTGAACTGAAAATAAAGCTGCATCTAATTGATCAATGCACAGCAAACATACCCTCGCAGTTGCATCACGGCAACGTCCTTCGACGTGTTGAAATCCAGTTTACGCAAGTATCGCTCCTTGACGTAATAGAGCACGTTCTGGTGCACGGCAAACGCCGGGCGTTCACGTTCCAGCTTAAAGATTATCATACCACCATCATGTCCTGTCCACAAACAACATCAGCTCTCATGGCACAGGGTCTGCTACACCTTAACAACTTTTCATTGTGTAAACTTAAACACAATCAAGGTCCTTTCATGCATAATGTTACTCCAAGCTAGCACTCATACTGTCTATAAACGTACAAAACATCAGTTAACGGCGACATGCAACGAGTGACACATTGAAGACAGCAAAAATCATGAAAAGATGATATTACTCACCATCACATCGTCTAACTGTCAACGCATTGCATGTCGCCGTTAACAAGTGTATAAACTGGTGTTTTGTACATTTATATTTGCTGTTTTATTACAGTAACAAAGTTGTTATGTTGATGGTCAATTATAAACCACCTGCTTTTCACGGCCATGACGACAATGAACCTTAAATATTTTGAGGTCACGTAATGTCATCGGAACATGACCATCGGATTCAGCAAGGGCACTTTCCTATTGGTGGTCAATGATGACCATGCACCTATCTTGCACGAATACGGACATACGGGGCTTCAGAGCTTCTGACTCGGCATATGTGGTTTCCTATTGGTGGTCCATTGGAACCATGCGTCTATCTTGCACCGTTACGAAGATATAAAGCCTCAAAGCTGCATTTGCCCATGTTAAAGGCCAAAACTTCACTGCGCATGCTCCGTGTCACGTGACCTGTAAGCAGGGGGTCCAAAATTACCACACATTTGGAATTCGCAAGTCTATATTGCCTATTCACTATACAACTTCTATGAGGCTACGATGACGATTAAGGGCCGTTTGTAGGTGAAAATTTTATACATAGGCATGTTTTTCAATTCCAAAACGTTCACTGCCCATGCCCCGTGTCACGTGACCTGTGGGTAGGGGGTCCAAAATGACTACATATTTGGAATTCCTGAGGCCATATTGCCTATTCACTATATTGGCCTACGATGACGATTAAAGGCCGTTTATAGGTGAAATTTTTATACAGAAACGTTTTTGGCCGAAAATTTCCAAGTCCCTTTTTGGGCCCATTTTTGACTTTGGGGGGATTTTTCAGGGGTTAGATATTAACTTCGAATTTCGGTTCCCGTAAAGGTTTGACCCTTGTGTGAGGCTGCGTCATCCTAGCCATCGCACGTGAAAATCCGCCGGGCGGTCTTACCTGTAGGTCGGTCAACAAAAAGGTATTATATATATATACTAGAAAAATTTTCCTTATATTCATCCATTTGCCAAGAAGCCCCCAATGGATGAATTTGCACGAAATTTTGCACAGGGGGTCGCCTCACGGACGTAATCACCTGTTTCAAATTTTGTGTCGATCGGTTGAGGAGTTTCGGATCTGCGCAGGGTCAAAATTTTGCCATTCTCCATTGACTTAGCCGGTCGCCATTAACACAGGGCTGCGCTACTGTGCGCCTGTGATGTCAACCAAACTGTCTACAATGGGATAACGTGTTGACAACCTACCGATGCAGTCAGCATGACAACCGAAGACAGTGCAGGCTACACAGCCAATTATGTCACAAATTTGTGTTATATCAAAAAATTCATCCTACAGTTTGACAGAATTGATGCCATCATCTTAGTAAAACAACTGCTGTAGCCAATAATGCATGCTCTGTGTAATAATGACTGCTGTGACTAAATAAAGACGGTGCAAAATTTCTGAACAAGATGCCAAAAAAATCATTCTCTGGACTTATCCATTCCTGATCTACCAAATAACAGCCGAGAGAAATAACACTGCTCAATCATCAGTATGTCAGCACTGATGCCAGCAGCAAAACAACAACATGCAAAGTTGTAAGCTCAACAAAGTTTATCGTGCAAAATAACATGCTGCGCCAAAAATGTGGCAATGTGCGAACTGTATCTGCTTGCTAGTAACGCTAGATTACTTATGTTGCTTGACTAGTTTCATTCATCACGCTGTCAACGTTAATCGATGAATAAAGTTGTATATATAATAATTGATAAAAACCTGCAGCAAAGAGGTTGAGAGTAGGGTGCGCAGCAAGGACCCAGAAGCGATCATGCTCTCGGCGAAAAGTGTTCAAACACGTTCTGCACAGGCAGCGATCAGACGCACAAGTTTGTACGGCATCCGCTCACAAAAAACAGTACAAAAAAACATCGCATCTGTTGCAGACACACTCATAGCCAAAAAGAAAAAAGGTCAAAAGTAAACAAAAGTTTGTAAATAACTGGGGACCGTAATGAGCTGAGAATTTGACTGATGTACGTATCTCACACTAGCAAAACTTCATCTTTATTTTTAGCAACAGCAATAGGTAGGTAAAAGGTAAAACTCCCACAGTCACAAGCGCTTTCTCCCAGCTCTGTGTCTGTAGGGGCGGTGCTCATCTCTGTTTCAAGGCCCTGAGCCGGCAGTGAGCCACAGCTCAGCTACATGGGAAGCCGGCTAGACCTCTCTTATATACTGCCGTTACCTTCCTGGCAGCGACGCCGGTACCAAGTTATACTGCTTGGTGACAGAGGCACGTGTGTGAACAACTTGCCCAGGGTCGTTACCTGGCATGGCACCATTACACGACCACCAAGACGCAAGTGACAGCAATAATGACAAGCAAAGAAATAGAACACACTAAAAGACCTTACCGCTTGGTCATGTCCCAGACACGGATGCTCTTGTCCTCTGAGTTGGTCAAAATCAGCTCTTGACGGGGATGAAACAGGACGCATGACACGTTGTTGTAATGACCACGGCAAGTGTCAACCTCCCATGCCTTCGACTCTGACAATCACATACACAAACAGAATTTACCTTGTTACAAGCTACATACTGCATGCAGCCATGAATACATAAGCTGTGCAATAGTTGGAAAGTCACTTCTAATCTACACATATATCGACACACTGTATCAAGAATATATTGCTTATAGAATCGTAAGTAACCAATGTAAACAATGAAGAGAGGACAGACTGCTCATAAAAACTGCAACAGGATGGTAAATTAAACTAAATAACAGATCTATAAAAATCTCAGCAAAAACGATTTACTAAAAAATCGTTAGAAAAAAAATGAGAAAACTTATAAAAAGACTCATGCAAAACTTACGAAAACTTATGTCAGCATACTAGCAGACTAATGAAAATATCAAAATGCATAAACTCACTATTTTGATTGAATTTTCATTTTGATATAACATCTGCATAGTGTCAAAATAGGTAGTCAAATCACTGTAAAACCAGTTAATTTAGTGATGTTTATGTTGCAAAACTTGCAAACCAATGGCCAGAAGCAGAAAAGTGGTGTGCCCAATAATGAAAAACGACAATGATCAACTAGCATGTCCTTCATATACCCCAAGTTGCACTGAATTGCCTTTCCTGTGCTGTGTACTGTTAAGAAACTATTCACTCACTGCCACCGTATTAGACGTTGATCGTGAACTCACATGTTAGTCTTTGCAAACAAACTTTCAGTTTTTGCAAAATAGGTGCTAATGTATATAGTTCAACTTTCTATTCCCTGTTTTATGTTACTGTAATTGGTATTTAGTTTCACCGTATTGTCATGCATTACGATCATTATGCGCATATTTTAATAAATGAATAAAATAAATAATGCAATTTATATAAACTAGTCACCGTTCATTCGCCACAGCTTGACCTGACGATCATCAGCCCCGGAGACAATCAGTGGCAACGTCGGGTGAAAGCAGACCCAGTTCACTCCACGATCATGGCCCTCGAGCACGTGCTTCACGATAGCATCGGTCTGTCCAAACAACTCCGGAGATCCAGGAGTCTTGAGATGGTCAAGACCTCCAGGACCCGGGGCAACGTTCTTCTTCCTCAAACCTACAACATTCGGCCAACGTGACAACAACGGCAACCAACAACAGCCCAAACACGACTACTATCGACAGACGAATAATCTCACACCAAAATGATTGAAAAAGATCACTTAACTGACATAAAAATCAACAGACTTTAGCAGAACATGTAACAATGCACGTACGTCAACAGAATTGTAATGCTTTGCAATTTACAACATTTGTTATTTATTTTATTTACATATTTCCGTGCAACTGCAAAATGTATAAGAACAAATTAAAACGACAGAGATACTGCTGAAACAAACACTACAAAATGTAAACACAATACGAAATTTTACAGCACAGCCAATCAGCTTTATCTCAGACATACACATTCACAGATGAACAATAAATCAAAGTCTGACAGGAATTGTATCAAATATTGAAACTACTGCTGATGCCACTACCTAGTACTATTTTTCATTTTTGTCTAACCAGTAAATTTTTTTCACAGTAAGCCAGGTGAGGCTGAGTTTCCAGGAACAAACTCTACATACTGCTACACCAGGTTTATTTACATACCAGATGGCCATCACAGTAGGCAACCAACAGTGACAAAAAAATGATAAAAATACAGACAAGATGCCAGAAATTTAACAGAAAAATCAGCTAAATCTAAACAAAGAGTGAAAGAATTGCAAGTGACGTGAATTCACCAGAAATATCCCAGACTCGAACGCTCTGATCAAGTGACGCGGAGACGATAAGATCTTCACTTGGATGAAATTGAGCACACATAACATAATGACTGTGTCCCGTCAGAACACTACAACATCACCACAAAGTAACCACGTTATAACAATAGTAATAATAAAACAATAATGTTACTAATAACAGCCACAGGCACGATAGTGTTTACCATGCTGTCATCATGGCACCGGCGGCACTGAAGAGTTCACCAAGACGATTCAGCTCGAGATCCACCAAAACCGGCAGCACAATCGTTATCAGCTATTACGCAAATCTAGTAATAAGTATTCATACTAAATCTAATGTAACCGCTGCATATTAATTATTAATATTAATGGTGAAATGATAAAAGCTGCCACCCCACACACATTCCGACTATATCACCTGGTACACATTCACTGACCTGATGCAGCTACGAGACTGCCAGTTCCAGATGCGAATTGTCTGATCGTCGGAGCAGGTGAGAATCCACGGGTATTCCTGCATAATACGAACAAAGAACATCAATGCAAAAATGCAAATGTACACAAATTATGTGAAATAAACTCGATTTTCTGTACCACACATATGCAAAATATAAAAAAAACCACAACAACAAAAAATTGACACGGGTGATACAATACGATAAAGCAGAATAAAAAATATGCAAAACAAATGGTCGTGATTTCTGGCTGCAGAACATGTGAATCAGGACCAACATCCAGCAATAGCACCAGATGCTACTTGCAGACTGACATAAATAACAGCATTACTATAGCTTCAGCTGCAGGAATGCTGTAGTATTAGTAAGGCTGCGGGAATGAACGATCAATTATTCGATTAATCATTAACAAGAAATCTGAGCTAATGCTCATGAGACGCGCGAGAGCTTATGGCAGTTCCTGTTCACAGCTAATATCGGTTTATCTCCATCCATTTCGCCGCACTTCACTCTTGTGCAGCCAAAAATCACACAAAATCACTAAAATCCTCTACTTTCTAGGTTCAACGTTGAAAACCCCCTATAGATGCAAAAATCTTGCAGATATCTCTAACAGTAGCCGAATTATAGCCCATTTTGTCCCAAATTTCGTTGCCATGGCAACCAGGGAGAGTCTGGGGGTAAATTTGAATGACACTGTTAGATTGGCCATCCCCAAAAACCATACCTAGAACCAAAAATTAGGACTCTATCTTTTACACAGCCAAAGTTATGACCGTTTAAAGAATTGTTTAATTTTTCTCATAAGCACCATTGTAATTTTTTGGAATTTTTTGAATAAATATGTTAAATATTAATTTCACAGCGTGACATTTTGACACAAAATATTAGAGACAATATGCTAGCATATCTAGCTATGCTAGCTGTCGCGCATAAAAAATTAATCAATTTAAAATTTTTTAATCAATTAAAATTTTTGGACTTCTTAACGGCCAAAAATAACTGACAATCAACATTTGTAATCTAGTTTCATTTCATTTTTTTACTTTTATAGTGTTAGTTTAACAGTCTGCGAGTTGCAAGCTTTGATTACGCAGTTCGTTTAGGCTACTGCATCAACCTCACTTAAATTTTCGATTTTGCATAAGACAACAACAACCAGTTGTTAAATTCTGCAGTTTTTGCAGTCTTTCTTCACAACAACAATCGATCAGATTAATCCATTATTTCTCAGAAATTAATCAGTTAAAAATTTTTAATCAGTAGCAGCTCTAGTTATTAGTAACGTTCACTGACAGCACTGCGCTCACATGATGGAATGTCGTTGTACGGATGTAGTCCAAGTGACCAAGAAGAGTGAACAGACAACGTCGTTGCTTGTAATTCCACACCTGCATAAAATAACATCAACACAATAAATATTCATGAAGTCATCATCCAAACGAATTAGCTACCAAGTCATACAAGAAAAGCCCCGCTAACGCAAAGGGGAACGCACAACAGCGGTGGATGTTTGAACTTTGAAAGCCCAGTAAAACAAAATCAGTCACCAGAGGGTGCCAAACGACCGGCAGCAAATTATCTATAGTGTTTTACTTGTACTCACCAGAGAGTGTGACTTGTCTCACTCTGCCAACACCGTATCGGGCCATCGGCTGGAAATCGCAAATTTTCCCTACCCCCTCTCATTTAGCGCCTTCGTTCAAGGTGACCCCCTTCGAATTTATGGAAAAGCTTTACAGTTCCTGAAACTAGAGTCTTCCAGGCAGCTGATGGTGAAGATTCGGTTATTCTAGCTTGCACTGTTTTTGACTGATCCACCCGTCTGACAAACGGATGGACAGACAAACAGAATTGCGATGGCCAAGATGTGCTACAGCAGTAGCTGCTGTTTTGCGTAAAAAGTGGTGATCTAAAAAATAAGCCATGCTATTTCAAACTTTTATCTTCTAACATGAACACAGATGAAAACTATAGATCAAGCCAATGAACTGAACTGCATAATTTGCATATAACCATACTCTGATGCCCCCAGATCACTACCTGGTGCAAAGAGAAATTGCTCAGTCTCCCCAAGAATCCCTCCCCCAAATGAAAGCCTTCGGCCTCAAATTTCGGCTCTTCGGACCTCAGAAGTGCACCCCAACGCAAATTCCTTGCTATGCTGTGCACTTACTATCATTCAAACAATAGCAAAAAACATGGAAAAACCTAGCTACACCTTAATATAATTAATAATCTTAGTAACTGTAGCACTTCTTAAAGTCTTAAATGTCAAATCACGTTTACAAAACACTGTTCAAAATCAAGCTAAACACTACATAGATAAATTATATTTTTTACGATTAAAAATAAAAAAGGCAAGTATTCTTGTTACCTTGATTTTATAGTCATCGCCACCAGACACAAACAATGGTTGCTGGCTATGAAAACAGATGCCACGAACAGGGCCTGAAACAGATTAATAAAACAAGCAAAATAATCATTCGTGGTTAATCAAAATATAACGTTTGCTTTACAATCATCAATGAAAATAATACACTATTCCCATACTGGCTTCAAGACTCAATCTTTCACAAATTTATTTCACTAGAATTATATTATCCAGACTACAAGTAACTGAAACAAGTACAAATGATACAAGACTTCACACTGAATGCTACAATGCTAACCATCATGCTCATCAAATTTGTCGATCATCGTACACATCCGATAGTCCCATAGCTGAATGACTCCACTGTGCAGACTCGTCAGTACCCATGGCCGCTTCGGATGAAATGACAATCCTATTGGCAGCAAAATTACATTCAAGTTTAGAATCTACAAAATATTCACTACAGCATCTAAATATAAAATAAGTACTCAATTTAAATACACACATAAAACTATTAAGAAAAAATATGCACCAAAACCATTTTAAATTAAATAATGCAAACTTAACGCATATTTACAGGCTTAATCTGAAGCTAGCCAGTTCTTCTTTGGTAAAATCGGTTACTTGACTTACTTACTTATTTATGGGGCCTATAGCTACTTCCTTCTCTACTACCGTCTATGCAAAGGCCCAGTTGTCGGAAATAAATGATTTGATTTTACTCTATCAACTTAAACTGCGTACAAATACAAAGAATTTTATGCGTATGCAAACTTCCTTGAATTACCTTTCACTCTCGCGGATTTTGTTTCAAATTTCGTCAACATTTTAGCTTTGCCACGGTGTCAAACAAACATAGATAATGACGTTATTCCAATGTTTACATTCATAATTTAGTGATGCGTACTGTATCGATTTTAACATCTCTGAAGAGCTACCGGTATGTCACAGTTTCGGTTTCGGGAATATGGTTCGAGATTGCTAGCTTGACCAAGTTGCCTCTAACTTACTGTAATAATTATATATTTTTTTGTATTTAAGTTTTGTTTTTAATGCCCTAATTTAAAGCCATCCAGATAAATATTCCTTAATATCGATCCTTTTATGACGTCACCCGCCTGACTCTGTCATGTGTTTTTTATTAGTCACATAACTCACATTTTATTAAAAATTAAAAATTATTATTACTGTGAGTTTGTGAGTTTCGTTATTTTTTTTAAATTACTAATCTTTTTTATTATACTCCCGGAAGTAAAGGTTCCCGGGGGTTAAAAACAAAAAAGGTTAAAAACGAAGTGTCGGAGTGACTAGAGGTCTGATGCATCGTCGGCCTCCATCAACAAAGGTCTCGCTGATCAGAATAGCGTTAAATCGCTGTAGTAGAACAGAAATGCGCTGCCAAATATAGAAAAGTCGTGTCGCGTGGGTCTCCCGTGACTGCGGTTGACCGACCACCCATCGCATTCAAAAGTCTGTTGATGATGAGTGGGTTGTACCCGAAGTGTATAGAAAATTTTCTATACACTTTGGGTTCTGCCGTGGGTTTCAAACGCCAGTGGCTGGAAGATGTAAGTGGCTGGCAGATCGGCGTATTTGGAAATTTTTCTGCTCGCCGCAGCCTCGGCCGCTCCACCAGCAAACTGGGATGACAGGTGGACATACGACTGATACGAGTCTGCCAGTGTGATGACTACCGTGACGCTAATTATAAGTCAGCGGCTTGCCAGACATGGTAAGTTAAGGTGACTACTGACCAGTATGTTATCAATTTAACGAAAAGTATAATACGTTTAGTTAAAATGCATAATGTTCGAACAAAAAAATTATAAAATATGCTGATAATTTGATATACGAATACGAATGCGATACCGATGCCACGGTAATAAATCCCTGTGAATGCTCATCTCTAACTTACTGCTTTTACTGCTACTGCTTACATATCTATGGTTGCAGCTACGTGTTTACGTTTGATGCCAGGCCGTCAAGTTAAACAAAGTTTAATATAATATCTTTTACACAGTAATGAGCTGCTTACAGGTGTGCTGGCTTTGTAGTACATGAGATCAGGTAAATGTGCGGATTTTGAGGAAGTGTCATAGTGCACTGAATCTCGTTTGTACTGTAGATTTGTAGTTTTTTCTCTCTTTTTGTAGTTGTGTAGTTTTTTTTTGTAGTTCAGTGTTCATGTTTTACTGTGGGCCTAGTGCCTGCAATAAAAAGTGATTGATCGATTGATTGATAAGGAAGCTAAGATTTGTGAGACGCAACCTCAGAGGTGCTCTTGTTGACTGTAAGCAGGTAGTGCAAAAGCAGACATTGGGTGAGGTGGAATCTAAAACACTTATTTAATAGCCAGTTTTGTCAGAAATATTTCTGCCAAATATTATTGAAATCTGCTAATCTTTATTCAAGTTACAATCGTTAATGTTGGGGATGTTTTTTTCAGGTTTTTCTGTTTATTTCAACACACGTTTTGCTTGATCTCATTTTTCTAGGTAGTGTAGAAGCATACATTAAGTGAGATGGGAAACTGAACGGTCATTTGATGGCAAGTTGTGTCTGGAATATTCCTACCAGAAATTATCAAAATGTGGTAATTGGTTTTTAAGTTACAGTCGGAAATGCTTTTTGGGACACAGTGTACAGACAATCTTACAGCATCAGAACAGTGGAGGATTGGAACGTTCTGCCTCAGTTCGTCATGTCAGCTGGCTTTTTAGCACTATTTAAGAGCCGACTGGCCAGTCACGCTGCACCATAGTTGTCACCCTGTCGGTCTGATGCCTCATGTCGACTAACTATCCAGATTCAGAACTGAACTTGTCAGTCATAGAAGTCAACTTTGTAAGTTGATTGAACAGTGAGAATACACTTGTTTGTATGATGTAATCACCAAGGGACACTGCGCTCTACCATTTTCTGCCACTAATAACCACTAACTGTAGCATATCAGTTTAAGTCATAAACACGTCTCACTTTCCAGGCATTATTGTTGTCATATGCTGTGCCTATTGTATTCTGCACCAGTGGTAAAAATGAAAATAGCTATGTAACGATGTTAGTGAGCTTTATATGTCCTGTACAGAGTTAAGGAAATGTTTGTTTATATTTGATTTAGCGCTATAACATGAAGAAATATGAGGTCGTACTTCTTTACAAGATTGCATAGAAGATTTGTCGTCAAATACTTCGGAAGTGAGTCGTTCATTTTATTCACTTAGTTGTAGTTGAACAGTATGCATGGTGCACTGCACAGAGTTGGTGCAGTTTGTGCGGCAGGATTGATTTGCGGGGTGGAACTAGTCAGGTGTCCAATTGATGCCTGTGAAAATGTTGTTGAAAGTGAATTTTTAACTTGACATTTTATAAATCAAAGTATTCAGGTAACACTCTAAGTCTTGAAAAGTCATGGGAAAATGCTAGAATTCGGACAGAAGTAGGGTTGTTAAACGAAGTTCGGATTTGCGAACTTTGAATTTCAAGTTTGAATTCGTATCAGCCCTTCGATATTCGAATCCAAGCATCACTAATTAGATGCAGATGGTTTTGCCTTGAAAGTGGAGCACTGTTACTTCAGCAGTGCACTGTGTGACAATTTCTTTGTTCTCTGCCGGTCGTCACGTTGCCCCCCTGCGCCGCGTGTTTGCTTACCCCTTCCCTCCCTGCATACCGCCACGGCATTCAGGCATTCAATTACTCTCCGTCTTGCACTGCGCCACTGGACAAATGACAAATCTTGGTGGCCCAGACACAGAGCAGACATCAATCAACAGCAATAGAGCCGACATGGCTTGACGTCCTGGCTGATTGCACTGTTGATAGACTGCTTCCCGGCGTGTGTGGCGTGCATGCTGTGACCTTCATCTCGCCCCACAGTGCAGACATCAGACGTAAATTGCTTAAGCTTCTCCACAAATATATAAATGAAGTTTTAATTTAATCCGAATGTTAGAGGTCAAAATTCAAATTTGGAAAAAAAAGGAATTTAACATCCCTAGACAGAAGTTTAGAAGTTTATTTTTTTACAGTAAATGGTGTTATTTGCCAGGTTATATTTGTGATTATTTTACATTACTGAATAGTTATATTAAATTGGCTTTAGATTTACAGGTACAGATTATGGACTGATGAGCACTAGGTATTTTAATGTCTTTGCAGGAACTTATTTGCAGGATAAGTAACTACTGTCACAATTTCATACAATAGTTGGTCGTCTGGCATGTGTAATGCTCTACGTCCAATCTGGTTGACTAAGCGTCAATGATGCTCTGTTGATTCAGGTACAAGGAATTTGCTGCTGTGGCTGTTGGCGGTATGCCTAACTGTATATGCTGTCGATTCTGTGCTTTTCCGAAAGCAGTTTACTACTGCACACTCAAAATCTGGTTGGTTTGTGCAAGTGCATTTTGTTGCTGTATTTTTTTTACTCAGAATGCCAGACTTGCGAAATTGTTCTAGATAAAGTTTTCTGTGTTTGTTCTTGTTGACTGTTGCTGCTTGATCGTTTCATTGTTACTGAATTTACCTAATTTGTGCAAAGCCTGGTAGTGTTTTAGTACATGTTCCAGTAATGTTGCAGCTTTGCTGGTCAGTTTGAGACAGTTGATAAGATTTAATTGGAAAAAATACAGCAAATCATGCTGTATGGATAGCCTATACACGATGTCATTGATAGTCCTGTTTTTATATCAGTTTGGAAGGTTCAGTCACAGTTGCAAACTGCATAATTGACAAAAACTGTTTACTCTGTTTAGTAATAGACATTGGACTGGGTGTCAAATGTTCCAGAGCTACTAGTAAATCATGTATGTGGTTCACTTTTGCATGCATCAGCAGCTACTGCTGTAGCGCATCTTGGCCATCACAATTCTGTCTGTCTCTCCATCTATTCGTCCGTCCATCTGTCTGTCTGTCTGTCTGTCACACGGGTGGATCAGTCCAAAATGGTGCAAGCTAGGATTGCCAAATCTTAACCGTCAGCTGCCCAGAAGACTGATCTGTAAAGCTTTTCCATAAATTCGAAGGGGGTCGTTCGAAGGGCACTAAATGAGGGGGTGGGAAAAATTTGCGATTTTCAGCCTATACAGTGTTGGCAGAGCAAGTTAGGTGGCATCCTCTGGTGAGTACAAGTAAAACACTATAGATATTTAGCAGTTTGTCATTTGGTGCCCTCTGGCAACTGATTTTGTTTTACTGGGTTTTCTTTGAAACTGTAGCAAACAGCTGTACAGATGATATTTACGGATGAAGTCTACGGATCATTGGCGTACAATGGTGCACCGCTGTTGCGCATTCCCCTTTGCATTAGCAGGGCTTTTCTTGTTCAGGTAGTTGCCCAATGCCCACTTGAAGTACATTAAAATGATGCTGCAGCTGCAGTGGGGCCTATTGTCCAGTGTGCTTTTGAGTAAACATCAAACATGTAGAACAAACAAAATAGGATATTGTCGGTTTTGCCTTTACAAGATAAAATACATATACATTTGCAGTTGCATCTGGTACATTGGTACATTGAATACCTTGTGCTGTTTGCCTGATGTGGTAAATTTGCAGCAGGCTCCACAACAGTTGTTGAGGCAACTCAAGACAAGAAGGCAAGTGTACAGCAGCCAGGTCCAGCAGATGTTTCCAAATCCCCCATTGAATCTCCAAAACAACCCCCAGGTTATTACTTGTTCGTTTACTGCAGATATTGTTCACTGAGTTTTTAAATAGACATTGAGAGTTTTCTGAGGAAGACTTGCTTGTACGATGCCATTCAGAATATTTTGGCTTGTTACAAAGTGATGCACAGATTGAGGCTGCATTCACACAGACATGAATACGAGTACGGGTTCAGGTTTTCATTTATGGCCCACAGAAGCTTCACATACGAGTGGAACGTTCACGGTCACTTGTACAAACAAATAACTCAACGCATGTCAGCGTCAGTCATATTGAATGAAATCGAATCGAGGAAATGCTTCTCCATTAAAACAATAATATTCCATCACATCGCTAATAATTTTACTAACTGCGCACTTTTAACGATGAAGAATTTCTATTGTTGTCAGTTCTGACGCCAAATATGCACTGCAGCTTTTATAAATTATATTAGTGCTATTTATGGGCAGTTTACTTTGCACAGGTTGGATAAAAACACAACCTGCACAGAAACTACTCATACGAGTGAAATTTACAGGTAACCCACACTCGTATGCATGTGAACGGCCGCCATTGAAATACACGCAAACTCGTGTTTGCCGGAACTCGTATACGGGAACTCCTACTCGTGTTTATGCGAATGCAGCTTAAGTCTCCAAATCAAATGTCGTGTGTTGTTTTTTTTGTCATCTAGTTCTAAGCTATTTGCAGTATTGCAATGCTGGTGAGAGCAGCAGGGAAATCAATTTGGTTTGCTTAGTTTTTGCTGGTGCGTTTATTTTGTGTTGTGTTTATGCGCATTAACATGTGAGGTATGAATTTCTTCAGAATTCAGTCACCTTAATAGTGATAACAGCTGTCTCTGTTGTGTAATTAATTTGATGAGTGTAAAATTGGCAGCGGTGGTTAAGGCAACGTGTGGTACACAAGAGGAATGTCCGGCTGGCAAATATTCGTACCTGATTCGCTCAGGTGTGGAACGAGATGGGAATCCAACTGTCTGCTTCAATGGCCACTTGTATGTAAATCTGTAGTTCTGATAGTATTTTTACAGAGTTGCACAGCAAGTCAATTAGCAGGGGAAACATTTCCAAATCTGGGGTTGAATGGATTGGGTTAGGAAAAATGTGCATTTTTCAATGGAAGACTGGCCATATTATGGAAATGGTGAGAGATAGGGCCAAGGTTGCTATTAATTACTGATAGGAAGTGGTGTAGGCCTTTTCATCTACCTCGGATGATATTGAAGGTCAGTATGTGCTGTTGTTGCTAAGCGGTGCAAGATAGGGTCTAGGTTGTTACTGATCACTAATAGTTGCATATTGGGTCTATTGGCTTCCAAATGACAAGAAAATCATTGACCTTGGATGACTTTGAAGGTCAGTACTCGCTATTGTGACTAAATGGTAAGAGACAGAGCCAAGATTGCTATTGATCACCAATAAGAAATCTCATATGCTCTTTCAAATGAGATGAAAACCATCAACCTTGGATGACCTTGAAGGTCAGTACTGCAACAGGAACTGTTTTGGCTGTAGCACGCTTTCCTTAGTAAATGCTGGGCTTTCTTGTTGAAATATATGATCTGATTTAAGGTAGACTGAAAACAGCAGATGGCAATGGTGTTCACTGTGTATTATGCAGGAAATAACCCGTAGCTGAATTCTCTTATCTAATGTTTATGTTGCATTTTAAGTGGTGTGTTTCCAAGCTAGAGTTGAATATGACCTGTCCAGTGAGGATATTTGGGATAGGTTTGAATCAAACGGAAACCCGCTTTATCTGGAAATAGCAATTAAGAGCGTGTGCATGTACCTGTATGGATTTTGTACATCAGAATACAGTCCATGACTGAAATGAAATAAGCACATTTTGCATATTTACGCATTAAATGTGTTGCAGTGCATTTAGTCCACAGAAGAAGAATGGGAAACGTGGCTTTAATTTGATGGTGGTCAATGGTAAGCTGTTCGCTCTTTTTTTCTATATTTTTTGTCTTTCTTGTCTCAGTCAGAACGTTTTGAGTGGAGTGCTGAAATCTTTGAAGTGATGCACTTGGATTTTTTATCTGTGTGGTAAAACTTGTAATTGAAAGATTTTGTAGTGCTTCATTTTCTAGTGTTACCAGTGATTCGTGTTATATGGATAAGGGTCGATTTATTCATGTCCAAGTTAACTTCTAGGTTACTTAACCTAGGTTATCTTGGTCGCGAGGTTAAGTCCAGAGTTAACCTTTGTCGCGTATATTCACGGAAAAACTAACCAGAGTTTGCTAATCCACGAGTTAAACCTCGTCCATATAACCACACCATGAATCAAAAGTTTCGATTGGCGGTAGTAGTCATGTGGCTGTTCATTTACGGTCCACTGTAGGCTTATGAACTAAATGGCGTGTCTATGGGTAGTAGAGGATATTTAAATGGCAATTAATGTACAGTGTATTTTAACAGAATGCAATACAACGCACTGCAACAGCTGTGAAAATTACAGTTTTAATACATAATTGCGATTACAATTATTACACAAATTTTTAATATTGTCAAAAGTGCAATCATATTATGATAATTTTGCTGACTATAATGATATAATTTACTACGCAAAATGTTGTCATGGTTCTTTGTCTTCTGGTTCATCGATCTATGACTGTGAAAGGTTTGCAGATGTTGTTTAACCTATAGGTTATTTTTAACCTGGATGTGAATAAATCGGCCCTTATTGTCTAAACTACTGTGCCACTGTTTGGTTTGTTTTGGTGTTTGACAGTCGGTGCATTAAGTGGTGTTTTATACATGGTGTTTTATTAAAAAAGGCACTCTTTTTCTTTCTTTCATAATTTACTCAAATGACGATTAGTTTATATGAAATTTTTACCAGGTGTAGCTAAAGAAATACTAATTCGAAATGTTTTAACAAAATGTGGCTGTTAGTTAAATGTTCTTTGCTAGATTGTTGCAATCGTTGCTGACAGTTGTTGAGTAGTTTGCCCTTTTTCGATGGTGAACTTCGTCTGCTTTACTGATGACAAACTGTTAAAGTTTTACTATTGCAGCCACAAAAACACCCAAGACGATCACTGTCGCACACTTATAGGGATAGCTTGACTTTTGCACATTCCGCCAAGACAGTGCATCATCACACACCACTTGAAAGGTGGTTGAGTTTTGAGATTGCAAGACGCCTGATCTTATGCCCACATGTTGCTTAGTGCTAATACGACGAACATTTTTTATCAGTGAACAAGATAAAGTTTACCAACGAAGCAGGGTAGTAACTGACAGCACCAGTTGAGACAGGCAAGCTTGTACTCATGACATATTATGACGTCAGCATTACACCTCGACTAGCAAAGAATATTCAACTAACAACTATTTTTGACGCAATATTTTGAATTAGTGTTTCTTCAGCTACAGCTGGTAAAACTTTCATGTAAACTGATCATCATTTGTATGAGTTATAAAAAAAGAAAAAAGTGTTTTTTAAACGAAACACTGTGTATTGTGATTATATGGCTAACTAAATCTGAATTCATTTTATTTTCCATTATTCCCAAGCTCCATTGTTACCGTTAAATGTTTTTGCATTGCTTTTTTGGAATTTACATGAAGTACTAAGGTAATTTTATAGGTGTTGAGCTGTAGGTCACATATGTCTACACTTTTACAGCACTGCTTACATTTGATCAGTGAAAAACAAATTCTTATATCTGTTCAACTGCAGGCATAAATATGTAGTGATCAGTGGC
>Ga0056128_1000984_pt1 | contig 29714 bp, 20 predicted proteins | sample WorMetLIZISLAND2_FD_71113 | JGI IMG/M metagenome (GOLD analysis project Ga0056128, IMG submission 71113) | Marine gutless worms symbiont microbial communities from Max Planck institute for Marine Microbiology, Germany - Olavius geniculatus... ... | reverse complement strand
ACTGCATGGGGGCTTGTGCCCGCCCCGGCCCCGGCCTAAAACCGCCACTGGGGAAAGTTTTTAGGTTTTGAACTTTTAGTCTACAAAGAAAATGGGACACACTTTAAATCACAGGAAAAAATCCTACACTGCATTTTCCATGTCACATTGTTTTTTGTTCAGTGAATGAGGTAACTTTAGAACTCAAAATCATAATAAAAAAGAAATTAAATCTGACTTGTATTACAATTGCACAATGCGCAAAAAGTAAAAACCCACAATTTAAACGTTTGACTTTTTTAAACTAGGTTTTTTGAACCCATTTTCCAGCCATTTTTTCACATCCAGTTTAATTTAACAGCCTAAATGATGTGAAGTTCATTGAAACTGTAAAACACTGCCCATTTCTACTAAAACAAACAGGTCCACAATGATTAATTTACCAGGGGCGTATTTAGAAGGGGGCGCGCTCCGCGCCCCCCCTAACTCGCCAAACAGGCCTAATGCAGACTGCCTAGAAGACGCATTAACGTGATACTGCACACAACAGCTCCAAAAAATTTTCTGCTTGATTCGCTCGCTGATTATTTCTACCTCACTTTTGAAGTTGTAGCGCCGCGTTGTTTGCCTATAATTGTTTAAACTGCACTAAATTTGATCAATTGATTCTCAGGAAAATAATTAAACTTTTTGCCAAACAGATCTTACATTTTAAACTTGTAATGCACCAATTAATTTCGGCTGGGGCTCGCTCACAGCGCTCCCTCAGTTTTTTCAGCTGGAATTTAGGGATCTTACTTTTAAGGGAAAGGAAGGAAAGGAAAGGAGAAAAAATGGGAAAAGGAAAGAGGATGTGGGAAGAAAAAAAGAAACAAGAAAACAGGAAGGAGACGAAGGTGAGAAAAAGGAAGGGTAAAAGGAACCGAAGGTAAGGACCCGGAAATACTCTCTAAATTAGTTACCCCAGGAAAAATCTCTAGCTTTTTACAACCAGTGCCAGAAAAAAACTTCAGCTTTTGGGCGACTTCGTCCCCCAGACCACACCAAGACTTTGCCCCTGGACCCCTATACTTCACGCCCCCTAACTTGAAATTCTGGATACGCCCCTGCAGATTACGGTATGTCATTGTAACCGATGGTAATTTTGGACTCAATGAGAGAAAATACCTCTCTACGATGACATCGACGGAGTGATTTAAATTTTACTGAAAATGAAAAAGTCACTCAATTTAGGTCCCCTAGGAGGAAACTGCTGGCTTCGCCCCTGTCTTGAAGAAGGAAGCGTCGTGCCCTTCCAGTGTGGGAGCGTCAAAATGAGTCAGACTCATCACACCCAGTACCAAAGATTTCCCATTAGCGAGTAGTTTCGCTGGGAGTCTGAAAAGAAAAGAAAGTGGGTGACAGACCGTAGGTGTGTCTCAAGGTTGAAGTCGCGGATTGGCGGCTATTTTTACGTGACGTATCGGCACGCGCAAAACGTGTCACAAAGGTCTTGTACAGGTATCGGCACAAAAAGATAATAGAATTGCAGCAGGTGCACGCTGTCGAATCGGCACACTGTGTCGACACTGTGCCAACGTCTGCCTCATTATCATTTCTGCTTTGTACAGTGGAGCGACGGCGACGCCGAATTTTGACAAAGATTTCGTCGGTCACGTAGACCATATCGGGCGCCGATTTCGGACCTTTATCGACCGGCCGGCAATAGAATCCCAGCTTCACTGGATAACAGGTGAATTTACGTGAACTGTATCGCGTATTGATCGCTGATCAGTTTATTGTCGCCGTTTAGATCGATAGCCGGAAAATGGCGCCTGCCACGTAGGCGAGTGCCGCTTTTATTGGCGCCTAAATTGCTGTCTTATTCATATCGATCACGTGTGCCGCAGCGTGACGATGAATTTAGTCAGTAGTTGAGTAAGAACTGTTTCGGCGTACGATTGGTATTGTGTAAAATATTAACTGACGTTTTTGCCGTAAGTGCGTGTTTTAATACTGGCGTTATTTGTGCATCTTGTGAGTTTTTGTTACCAGGAAGCAACGCAGGTATTTCCATTGAAGGTGCTGGCTGGTGAGAGGGGCAGCTCCTTCAGAGAAACCGGCTTTTGTGTCCTCCGACATGTCTTTACGAATTCCTCACCCAGACATGTCGGCGTCCTGCTAATAATTGGCGATTCAACATTTGGCACCTCAACATTTATAAGGCACAGAATGTCAGCAGAGCTGAATCTGAGGTGCCGACAGATAGTAGAAGAATCACTCGGACTTGACATCACTTGGCACAGTTTGCCAAACATACCCCACATGTAGTATGGCTTTTGATGGGTGGCACTAAATACCACAAACTGTCGAAAACGTTTTCGGTACTTTTCGGTAGCAAAAGTTTAACCCGAACCCTGACCAAAAAGTGTATTACACTGCTGTGACAGTATGACAATGTGTTAATAAAAGCTGGGTCTCCAATACAAGCCAGGGGTCAAAGTCAAATGTTCTAATAGAAGCCAGAGGCTAGGCCTACTATTAGAAGTTTTATGGTATCCCTAACTCTGACCGAAAACAGCCTCGGTAGTTTCTGGTAATTTTCATGGTTTTTTAGCAGTTTTGGGTAAATAGTGTCATTGGGTGCTTTCGACTAAGGATAATATTTCTCAACCGAGGGAAAACAATGTGTGTGTCTTATTTCATGTTAATTTTGCTGTGAAGCATTTGTGAGTTCTGGCAGCCCAGTGAGCCCACATGACACCACTAAGTCTTATAAGGTTAAGGTTAAGTTTGGTGGCAGTGGCGGTTATAAGCCCAGGCTGGGGGAGGGGGAGCACAAGCCCCCAAGTTTTGCTCCATCCCCCCCCAGTTTCGTACCCACCCATGATTTTTTGCAAAGATAACACAAATATCTGATGTCTTTCTCTTTCCAAAGTTTAGAAAAGTGGGCAATTTTGTGGCTTCCATTGAACGTGCAAAAGCTAAAAATGCTTCAGCTTCAGGGAGGCTTTGCCCCTGGACCCTGCTGGGGGCTGTGCTCTGTAATGTTGTGAAATGTGCCCACCAATATTTTATAGCATGGCTGGCATAGAGTAGTAATGAATATCGCATTTATAATGCTTGCTTGCTTCCTTAGCATCAGCCAGAACGCTGGAACATTGCCAGGATTAAATGTTTGCAGAACTGAGAATCCGTGCATTGCTAACTCAGTGGTCAGTTACAAGTTACGTTTTGAAGTGAAGAGATGTGAGGAGCCATTAATAGGCTCATAAATGTGGATTTTTGAGTGAGAAACGATATTTCTCACGTGAGAATTAGTATTGAGATATTGAAAATGATGGTGTGGTCGTAGTCCGACAAAAGAGGCTACGTTGAACGTGAATCGAATCTGACGGTTCAAGCGTGTGGTCATGAAACCTTCATTGACTGGCAAGATGGTGTTGTCGAAAACCGAGAATTTCAGGGTAATTTCGGGACAACGTGAAGTGCACTGTGCTACCTGACGTCAAGATCGTTTTCATCCAACAGCAGACGACGTCGGAAGATAGTTTGAATGTCAAATGATGACGACAGAAGCTTGGAGAATTTGAATTGACGACAGCCGTCAACGACAGTTCAGGCGTATGCGTATGCTAGCTTGCTTAGCTGCTTGCTTTGTCGCAATAAAGAATGATTAAATATATAGTTAGCCAGCCATTTTACGTATAAATGTGAAGATAATTGTCTGGACTAACTGTTACTGCGTATTATTGTGTGTTTATTACAATATATTATCTTAAAACGTCAATTTTGGCATTTGTTGTCATAGCCATTAGTGGCTTGAATTGTAAGGTAAATAGATTAGCTGGATAAACAGTTCATTTTTAGCTGTATCATAGCAACCGGCCAAAGTCTGCAGTCCCCAAACCCCCGTTATAGGCTCGCGCTACTGCACTCGCCATGGGGCCGTGCCCACCAGATTTTGTTCCCTAGAACCGCCACTGAAGTTTGGTACTTGCTATTATGCTTTGTACGGACTCGAGACCAGAAGCGCTTCTACAATTTCAGAAGTGGCAGCTTATTAGCTTGAGCTAATGATACCACAGCGCACTATGCAGCCATCCAGTGCCCATGTCAGCGAACAATTTGCAGCAAGCAGACATACCACCACCCCAATCAGCCTGTGTCACTAGGCCTTCACCCCATAGCTTGTAGGCTACTACTCATTTCCCATCCCATGGAGGGTAGGAGGCTGAGTTGGCTGGAGCATACAGTTGGTTAGCAGCTTGCTCAAGGTTGCCTGCAAATGACCGCAGGGCTCCCAGTTGTCCTGAAATTCCTGAAATGTCACAGGTGTCCTGAAATTGTCCTGAAATCAGCAATTGTCCTGAAATTTTACTCATTTTGTCAGAATGTCCTGATATGGACCTTTGTTTTGCTGTCATTACGGCATTGCATTCATTTTGTACTTTATTTGGTTAACAGGACTGTGTTTATGTTGCTGACGTTGAGTGTCAAGTAATGTTTTCTCTTGTGACATTTTATTGTTTTTTTATTGTTTTTTTGTTTAACAGTGCCTTAGTAACATTTTTAGGACTGCAATACTGATCTGTTTCAATGAATAACATTTGTGAGGACAGAAAAACGTGCATTTTCTGTGTCTTGAGCCTCATGAAACTGACAAAAGTGTCCTGAAATTTTGTAAACATTGAGTCCTGAAATTTCACTTCTTGCTTCTGGGAGCCCTGTTACTGGCAGTAAGAATTGAACCATAACTTGAAAGTTACGAGTAGACACTAACCACAAGGCCCCTTGCACCTATGCAGGCAGGCAGGTAGGCGTGAACAGCTTGCCCAGATTTGATACTTGGTAGCACACCAGCTGTGAGTAGAACGTTGTCTGCTTTTAACATCTTTATTTGAAAGTAAAAAACACAATAAAACTGTTTTTTCTCTTATGGTCAGCCGATTCAGGTTATGTGTGGTAGATCTGTTGCGGTTCTGCTGAGCCTATGACGTATAATCTTGCTAGCAGTAGCAGCACGGGTAGTTGCTGACACTGAATTAGGCCTGTGAAGGTTATCCCCTCATTGATTAGTGTGCAGGTTTTTCCCCTGGCATCCTCACCTCTATCTCGCTGCTGAAAAGGTGAAATACCTGCAGATCCACTAACCATTTCTCTTCGGCTATTGCTTCTTCATCGATCTCTGCTTATTGCAGTAGCTGCACATTGGATCTTCCACTGCCCTCTCTCTGTTCTTTCTCCCTTTCTCTCTCTCCGTGTTTGCTTAGCATTGGACCTGGCTATTAGCATTACGACCGACCGTCCTTACAGGCCAGGCTTAAGAGACTTTTTGAGTCGTGCCTGTGGCCCCTGTGCGCCGTTATGGAAGGGAGGGAGCGCCAGCGGTCTATTGCCGCCAGCGCTGCTTTTTAGTACGGTACTACAGCACTAATGCATCCTAACGGTCTGATAAAGGCAGACTGGTGAGTTTTACGGCCTAGATATATGTCATGTGGTTGACGCCGACATACGGGCTCCAGTTTTTCCCGATTTCCTAGATGCATACACAAGTTATTTGAGCAAAGCTCACGTGATGTGCAATAGCAGCAGTCCTGCCACTTTGGCAATCAGTGTACAGTAATAAGATATTAATGCATCTTGTGCCCCTTGTCCTCCAATAGACAGCATTATTACATTGATGTCTGTCTGGAGGATAACAGGGAAGATTATTAGAACTACCATTATGTTAATTACATATGCACGCGTATAATGGAGTTCTTACAATTTTAGGTTTAGCTTGTTTTTTTTGTATTTTGTGTTTTGTGTTTCTGTAATTTACGTTAAACTTACTGTTCCGTTATTATGTGTTTTTGTGCATTCCGCCTGGAAAGGCCGTCCCCAAAATGACCTATACTGTGTCGGGTGGGACGTTAAACCCTACTCACTCACTCACTCACTCTTAAAATGTGTGTCACAGCCAAAAATTGCAAAAAAATTACTAAAAACCCAGGGCTGTTTTGGGGGTTTAAGGTCATAAACGTTGACACTAATAAAAAGCTTGTGACTTGCTTGTTATGATAAGCAGCATGTCTGTGCCTATCTGCAACCGTTTTCACGCTACACGAGCCAATAGAGGTATAATAACCACTTCTTAGGGGGTATCCGTCTTTGACGCCCGCCTGCGCTGGCCTCTTTGAACCTAGGGGGTCGGGACTTGGACTACTAAAATCTACGTTTAGTGCCGAAAATTTTCTATGCAGGTTGTCTTGATCTATCTCCAGCCATTTCGTCACAATTCAGTGTTGAAATGTGCGCTGAATTCAAAAATTGCGAAAAAAATTCACTAAAAACCCTTTTTTGGGGAGTTCAAGGTCATCGGTGTTGATAAATCTCAAAAGCCTGTCACCAGTGCCTTTATGATAAGCAGCATGTCTGTACCTATCGGCAACCATTTCCACACTAAACGAGCCAATAACGGCAAAATAACTTCTTTTTAGGGGGACCCCCGCACCCAGGGGCATGAAATTTTGTCACAAAAAACTAGAGACGTTGAGGTAGTCCATGGTGAAGATTTTGTGATCCTATCTTGCACTGTTTTGATACAGATCAAGAATGTGACGGACGGACAGACAGACGGACGTGCATAAAAATCTAGGCCCCCAGCCTTATGACCTTTGACCTTTTTAGCAGAAAATTGGAAGAGCAGTTGCTCCAGGACGGAGGAGGGACCGTGTACATCGATTTTGGTTTCCTCAGCGATGCGCGCATGCATTATTTCTGGTCTGTTTGTTTTCGAGTAGGAGACCGCTCTAGAGAGACGGACTGACAGTTGGATGGGCAAGAACTGTAATGTGGCTGTCAGGACGTCCGTGTATATGAATAATCCTTCAGAAATTTCTAGGGTTCCCTGTAAAAACCTGTACCGTCAAAACTAGCACACTACACGAGCCCGAGCCCTAACCCTTACCCTTATTTTAATCGTAACCCTATTCTTAACCTTATTTCCTAAACCTAAGCCTATATCTTTGTGTCCAGGTTTTGTCAGGACACCATTTTCTAGATAGCCTATATAATTATAGATTGTGACCGGATCGGGCAACCCTGGATCACCAGCAAGATGCAGTCGATTTTTCTATGGCCACAAGTCTTAGTATACCTCCATGTCTGGTCATGGTCATAATCCGTTCATAGCTATTCATCACGTAATCTTGTTCGCAATCTTGGGCTAAGCAGACAGAAGGAGCAGAACGTGACCTGGTTTGTGGACGGAGGTGAGGTAATTAGATAGCGCTGAGTGTGAGGGCGATGGGTGGCCAGGGAAAGGAGGCGCGGTCGCCCGGGACCAGACTCTGTGTGTGACGTCATGAATGTCCTGGTCGGTCACCTTGCCTGTGTGCCGGCTGCTGACCTGCTGACCTAGTTTTGTCTGAGTGATGTGTACACGCTACTGTGGCGTGAAGTCGGCTGTCTGGTGTATGTAAACATCCGGGCCATACGCTGTACACGCCGGTGGTTTATCAAAACCTGCGCTTAGCGGTAGCTTATCCCACGCTGCGGCCGGCAGTTTGCACCAATGGTCACGTACTGGGAACCTCTCACTTTCGCCAGGCAGTCTTGGAAGTGGCAGCTGACAGACGCCGGTTACTTCTATTCAGTTAGCCGAGTTTATTCTTTATTGCAATGCCTCTCCGTGGGGGATATTGAATGCTTGAAGTAGGATTTACAGGGTTCCCACGCCTCTTGGAAAGTCCTGGATTTTTTGGAAAATTCCAGGACCTGGAAACTGGAAAGTCCTGGAAAAATATCCTTGAAAATCACGGCATTTGCATAGGCTCAAGTGGAAAACATGCAGCAATAGTATATCACCCAATTTGTGTTGGCTGTCGCTTCCGTAAATACTGTGGACGACAGATCCAATTTTTTCAGCTCGCTTCTTACGCTTAAATAAATACTTATTTTTTCAGTATATCTAGACATGCATGGGTTATGAAAAGATCTTGGAAAATTTTTCATGGCGGTCCTGGAAAGTTTTGGAAAAGTCTTGGATTTTTGTCAGTAAAAGAGTGGACACCCTGGATTTAACAAACTGACGGTTAGCCTGCTTAGTTACCGGCTGTGGCCAAAAACACCAATTTGGCCAAGAAAAATAAACTACAGGTAAAAATATATGATAAGATTTTTGATCTGGAATGGGTCATTGGCAAGTAACAACAGACGGGCAGAGAGCGCTCTATGGGTAGCTTTGCATGTCGTTTGTTCATTAGTATTTCTGCTTGTTGGTGATAGCTTGGTGGTGTAATAGGACGTCAGGATGTCAGACTTTCTGTGATGTGGCACAAACTTTGAGACTGAAATCTCCATCCACTTGTGGGCTCAGCAGCCTCAAAGGACGTGGAACCTATGATCTAGATCAGAGCGGTACTTTGTATTTTTACATGTTGTTTATGCTGTGTAGGTGGGGTAGCAGTGGGTTGAGAGGATTTCAGTACTAGTCGGGAAGCATTATAGAGAGATAGAGCTTCAAGATGTGGAGAGCAATGATGTGTCGAACTCCGGTCCTAAGGACCGTACAGAAGGCAGCGACGACGGGCACACGACGGAGCCTTGCCGACACGACGTCACCTCTGTCACAGCAGGCCGCCGCCACAGCCGCCGCCATGGATCGGATGCAGCCACGAACTCGTGACCTCAAGCCGTCAGGAAAGAACAAGTACATGGTGATGGATGGGAATGAGGCTGCTGCTTACATCGCATACTCAATGTCCGATATTTCCTTCATTTACCCGATAAGCCCGGCATCCACCATGGGTGAGCACATGGATAAGTGGGCCGCCAGCGGAAAGAAAAACATCCTTGGACAGGTTGGTCATGTTTTTTGCCCAGTTATTTAAGGTTTACTATGAGGTTTACAGTCAGGACTCCAAATGTACGAGTCGAGGAGCACCCTTTTTCATTATATTTTGTCTAGTTTGGTCTCAATTTTTGTCAGAGTTCAAAAGATGGTTAGTTTGCTCTTAAGAGTGGAACAGTTTTTTTGACAGTTTAAAATGTGCTCTTTCAAATTTTTATTTTTGTACTAATTACCTGCAGGTCATTAAAAGTGAAAGCAATTGTTCTTTGATCATTCAAGCCCAGAAAAAAATAGTAGCACCGTAAAGGTAGTATATACTGCAGTATAGGTATTTTGTACTGTGATGAAAAACTTGCAGCGCTGTAAAATGATGACCAGGAAGTAAGTGGTTTGTGATATGCTGTCAGTTCAGCAGTAGGAAACATCTGCCTGTAAACATTTTTACCCGTACAGTTTTTTTGAAGTTCACTAGAAGTTATGGGTTACCTTTTGGAACCTTATCTTAATATGGAATAGCTGCATGAACATTGTCTGGTTAAACAAAGTGTAAAGCAGTAGTAAGTTTTTGGTGGCATATTTTTATTATGCCTCCACCAACGTAGTGGCCAGAAGCATTATGTTTCCAGAGTGTCTGTGCATGTGTGCATCTCAAATGAACATTGTTAGCAAGATATCTTGGGTATTTGTTGATAGAATTTCACCAAACTTTCATCACTAATGGACCTTGGGGAAGGATGAACACGTCAAATTTTGGGGTCAAAAGGTTAAGGACCAAGGTCATGATGGGGTCATACATGCCCCAAAATGCACTTTTTGGCCTTGTTACCTTGCTACCAGTCCCAACAAAGTGAAAATGAACATGCTCTAGTGCCTTAATACCATCTAGACACTACGCAGAGGCCGGTACACAGTTTACCCATCCTAGAGGGATGGGAGGTAAACTGAGTTGACCTGGAATGTTTGGCTATGTAGTCACCTCTCTGCAGGCACTAGGCAGTTACCCATCCAAGTACCGGTAGTATATTATTACAAGTGTGTGTGTGTGTGGTCAGGTGGTAGATGTAAACATGATGCAGTCAGAGGGCGGAGCTGCAGGTGCCCTTCATGGCGCCGTGGCAGCTGGTTCTCTGGCCAGCACATTCACCGCGTCACAGGGCCTCCTGCTCATGATCCCCAACATGTACCTGCTAGCTGGTGAGCTGATGCCCTGCGTGTTCCACGTGTCAGCCCGCACCATCTCGAAGCACGCTCTGTCCATCTTTAATGACCACTCGGATGTGATGGCTTGTCGTCAGACAGGGTTTGCCATGATGTCGTCTGGGTCGGTCCAGGAGGTTATGGATCTGGGCCTCGTGTCGCACCTTTCCTCGCTCAAGTCGAGAATTCCATTCCTCCACTTCTTCGATGGTTACCGTACTTCTGCCGAGATGTCCAAGATCGATGTGAGTTGGTTTAGTTTATCAGTAGCCAGTCTTGTAGCTGTATTGCTAGGTCTACATGAGTTTTTGTGTAAAGTAGATATTTGGGTTAAGTAGATATTTGGGTTTTATACAAAAACTGGATCTACACTATAAGTGTTCGGACTGGCACTGTGTTATGGCACAGAATTCGCTTTCCATTTAGTGTAAGTTAATGTTCTTCCGTCTTTTTTTCGCATCTTATTGAGAGCACTTTTCACAGACACTGCTGATAAGAGAGACTAAGAGAGGGTGCATGTCTTTGCGCCCATTTAGTCCCAGACCACTGTGTATGAGTTCAGGACATTGTAAGAGCAGTGGCATCATTGCAAGAAGAACAATTGACCTCCCCCCTCCCAAATTTTAGTATGTTGGAAAATTTTCTCCCATTGGAGCTGAAAATTGTCTAACATGGGGGAATTTATGGACATAGTTGAAACTTAGCACTCCTAACCTGACTCTGTTGGAAATTGTAGCTTCCTGCCTTCTCACGTAAACTTTTAAACCTGCGACACTGCTCTGAAGACAGATTGCGTACAGTTGCTGTACGTGTCTATGTAGGTGATACCGTATGAAGACGTAGCACAGCTGTTCCCGTATGATAAGGTGAAGGAGAATCTGCATAGATTTGCACTGAATCCGTACCGACCCATGATCCGAGGTACAGGCCAGAGACCTGATATCTTTTTCCAGACCACCGTCGCCGCCAATAAATACTACTTGAAGGTACGTACAACTGGTTTTCTCCGACTTGTTTCAGATTGTCGGTAAATTGCATTGATAAGGAAGGAAGGACGTAGTTGATGAGTTTGCTTTAGAGGTTCGTACTCTGCAATGGTAATGGGGATGGCAGTGAGAATACTTCGCGAGTAACTGTGGAAAATACGTTCATGGGGACAACATTCATGGTCATACCACGGAAATGGGATGATGTCTCACTGGGTTATCATGATGATGGGGAGCAATGCCAATGGTAAAATGTGGGACTAAACCGTTGTGTTGTCTGGAATAGAGACAAACAATGCTTTCTCCAGTCACTTTTGACTTGTTGAAGCCTTGTTATTCCTGCATGTTCTGTAAGCTGCGTAGTTTTGGATTGGAGATGGACCAAAACTAATTTTTTATTGATGTTTTATGTTTTACTCCTTATGATCAAACATTCACTACCAGGGGTACAGTAATGCGATACTGTGGAGATAGGGACTAAGGCTGTGGAATGGGACGAAGATAGGTGCAATGTTCATCATGGAGGACAGGTGCGAATGGGGTTCAGTTTCTGTTCGCCGTGCAGACCTCTAGTCTGCTTAGTTTGTTGGCATTATAACTTTGTTGTATCTCGGTTTATGAGACAACTTAATCCACTTTTAGTTTCTTGTTAGACTAATAACAAAATATTTTATTACAGTACAACTTGTTAAACTTTTGAACATGACTGTGTATTTTTAGATGCTTATTTGATGTGGAGTTGTGGACGATATATAGCAGTGCTGGTGTTATTACCAGTACCTCAAAACCTAGAAAAGTCTAAAACCTATCAAGTTGGGCTTTTTAAAACCTAGGTATTTTGACCTGGGTTTAAATGACGTGGTGATTACTAAATTACTAAATCTACAGCTTGTTTGGAACTACAACACTGCTAGCTAACTTCAGTGATATCTTTGATGTCTCAATAAGTATCGTGAGCTCCAACATTTCGATACCAGCATCGAGAAGGTCTCGATATATCGCGGTGCCACGATATCGCCCAAACATCTCGGCGCCTAAACGTCCAGGTGCCCAAACAGTGAGCGCCAAAATAGCGGCGTACAAATGTCACGTACCGAGTAAACATATATTTTAAGCGACGGCGGGACCACCCAAACGTCACAGGGCATGGGAAAACTTTACTCTTCTCTCGACGGCCTGTGGACCGATGTTTCATATCGCGGTAGTATCGCGATACTCGATACCTGAGATGGTATTGTTATCTTGGCTGCAATTTCAGGTATCGCACAACACTTCAACTCAATGTTGCCATATACCTGCTGTTTTAGTGGTCAATAATGTGAGCCTTTGACTTACAATCCATTCAGTTGCTGTTGCTTGTAGGCACCAGAACTTGTTGAGGAGACATTCTACGAGGTGGGCAAGATGACGGGCCGCAACTACAAGCTGTTCAAATACCACGGGTCTCCGACGGCTGACCGTGTGGTTATCTGCATGGGCTCAGCCAGCAAAACCCTGGAGGAGACGGTGGACTATATGAACCAGCATGGAGAGAACGTAGGACTGCTCAATGTGCATCTGTTCAGACCGTGGTCCAAGTGGCACTTCCTCAATGAGCTGCCCAAGACCGCTACTAAACTGGCAGTGCTTGACAAGACCCGCGAGGATGGTAAGATTGGAGGCCTTATGATGCTATAGCATATCTGCTTTCCTAGTCCTCTAAATCCTTTCTATCATTATTTACAGCACAATGCAGAGAATAAGAAAAATTGCAGTATTAGTAAAAATACTAACAATAAACTTTGTGTCACATTTAACAATTCTGTGCAATTTGTTTGTTTCATCATTTTATCATAAATAAAAATTCATCAGCAGATCCAATGCTATTCGCTATTATAGTGAGCTATTTGGCTGGCTGCATGGCCGAGTGAGGGATTACAAGTAACAGTATTTCTTTACTTGACCAAATTTAGTTGAGCGATATTTGCAGCTACCAGTACTGTAAAATCAGAGGTTGAAACATAGGCTACGTGCCATGATTGTTTCAGGTAACTCGTTAAAGAGCACTTGCGAATGCTCTGTAAATGTTGTTAACAAGGATGATAGTGCGGGTAGTGTGGCTGAAAATAATCGCACGATTAGTGAGTTTGGCCTAGTCATAAATTCATTGGTGGAAGTTGCACTGATGACCTTGGAGACATATCAACCTTGCTTCATGCTGAACGGTGATCGATGAGTGGTCATGCTTATATGGTTTCAATGGTCAGGGAAAGTCGGGGGAAAATTAGAGGATCAAAGAAAGTCTGGGAATTTTACATTCCAAAGTCAGGGAAAACTCAGAGTGTCAGGGAAAGTCAGTGAATTTGAAAGTACCTGAGTGCAAAAGTTAACAAAGATGCAAAAAAAATTTTTAGCTATTGTACGCAGACTGTGTACAACGGTTCAAATTTTTTGTGCTCGCCTTGCTCGCAAATTTCTTATACCTGCAGTTTTAAATTTGTTCCGCCACCTTTGTTTCCAGTGTGATTGCAAGCGATTGAAAATCGACATTCAGGGCTCCCTTAAAAGTCCTTGAATTTTTTCCGAAAACAGGTACACTACATGGTCTATGAAAGTCCTTGAATCTGTGTCTGAAGGTCCTTGAAAGTACTTGTAAGAACCATGGACATTGGTATTTCACATTGACAAATTGGTCAGGGAAAGCGATTCATTTTGTCCTGGAAAGTCAGTGAAAATGAATTCTGCAGAGTAGTAGGAACCATGTGCTTAATAACTGATGAAGGAAACTGCAGATCTGTCATGACGTGACACTGTAACTTAAAGCCGTATCTATCTGCAACCATTTTCACGCTAGACAAGCCAATAGCAGTAAAATAACATTTTTAAGAGAAGTGGGGTGCCCCTCGTTCGTGGGGAACCTCGTCATCCAGGGGCATGAAATTTTGTCAAAAAATACTAGAGACTCTATGGTATCATATTGTAAAAACCTGAAGTCTCTGTCTCACCTGGTCTTCGAACGGTACCGGGACGTGACAGACACCAAGACAGACAGACAGAATTATTGTAGCTAATATGCAGTATAGCTAGCTATCGCGCATAAAAAACAGAGGTTTGAACATAGGCTATGTGTTATGATTGTTTTAGTAACTCATTAAAGAAAGAGCACATGCAAATGCTCCCTAAATGTAGTTAACAACGTTAGTGGTGCGGGTTCAGATCTGATGGTGTGGCTTTGACTAGATGATTGATTGTAGGTGCATCTGGAATGCCGCTCTACCTGGATGTGAACATTGCCATGTCGGAGAGCGGTCGCAAACCACTCATCACCGGTGCCACGTACGGCCTTGCGTCAAAGGAGTTCACTCCGGCGATGGTGAAAGCCGTCTTTGATAACCTGAATGCGCCGGAGCCACGCATGCAGTACGTCGTTGGCATAGAAGATGATGTCACTCACTCTTCTCTCGAGTATGGAGCACCTATCAGCACCACACCCAACACGACCAAGCAGTGCCTGTTCTGGGGTCTCGGTTCGGACGGAACGGTCGGCGCTAACAAAACGGCGATCAAAGTGATCGGACTGAATACGGACTTGAAGGCGCAGGGACACTTTGTGTTCGACTCACACAAGGTGTGTAATAACGTTATCAAAGTGGTGCTTTTGTTGTTACAATTACTTTCGGTTGTTATTTTAGCTAATCTTTTTATGCTTACTCTCAAGTCTCTGAGAATCACTTTGCGTTTCCATTCAAAACATTGGAGTGATAAGCAGATCGCTGTGCTGCTGCGCTTATTTAGCCTCAGCACAGGCCCAACAGCCATGCCGATAAAATTTCTGTTGCATCAGGGTATTTATGTGATTTTTCTAAATCTTTCATCATAAATCTCATGAAGTCCCCTAGTATTGCATTAAGAGTGTCAGTACTGGGTATGCTGTTAACTATCTTTGTGGTATCTTAACCTCCTCAGTCTGCAGCGATGCAAACTTTACTGCAAGCACTGGTAAGAAAAGTGAGCACCACTTTCTGTATCTTCATTGCAATTATTGCAAAGTAGATTAGCTATGGTGTACAAATTTTCGTTCTACTTGTTTACGTTATTTAGTGTTACACTTTACTTCTGGGGTTTAAACTGACAAGTTCTGTTGTCCGTAGGCCGACGGTGTGACGGTGTCGCATCTTCGGTTTGGACCAGAAGAGATCAAGTCGGAGTACGGAATCCAGAGTGACGCTGACTTCTTGTCGTGCAGTCACCCGTCGTACGTGTACAAATACGAGATGCTGGAGCCTCTGAAAGAAAACGGAATCTTTGTACTTAACTCACCGTGGACGACAGTGGAGGAATTGGACCAGCGACTGCCGGCCAAGGTGAAGCAAGACATCGCATCAAAGAAGCTCAAGTTCTACAACATCGATGCCACGAGCATCTCCCGACAAGTCGGTCTTGGAAAGCGTGTCAACAGCATCATGCAGGTCAGATTGGTTTCCTCGTTATGTCCGCATGCTAACATGGTACATGAAAATATACAGTATTATACACTGCTTTCAGAAAAAAATACTCAAGCTTGCTCATCTCAACTGGTGCTGTCAGTTGCTGAATAGCTATCTTGCTTCGATGGTGAACTTCATCTGGTATGCTGATGGCAAATTGTTAAAATTTTTACTATTGCAGTCATAAAATAAACATTATAAAGCAGAGATCATGGAGTTCTTTGTGTTTTCAAGCATGGAAAAGTGACGATGTAAACGTTGTAGTCTACCTACAAGACTGGCTGAAAATGCTTAGTAGTTTTTACTTAATCTGTCGTAGCTGTTAGCTGAGTAACTGATAGCCTTCCAAAAACAAAAACGTGCATTTTTTAAACAGTAATCAAGGTTTAGTTTCTAATGGAAATAAATGACTAATTTATTGTTAGTTTTCTGTTAAATTTCCTAATTGTTCTGGCTTGTATCATGTTTATAAGATAATGGCTGAATTTCGTTTGTGGTTGAAGATTGAATTAAATAGACTGAATGTGTATACATTACTTATATAACGGTACACATGCAGTCGTCATTTTGTTTGCAGGCTGCATTCTACGGTGTATCTGGAGTGCTGCCGAAAGAGGAGGCCCTTGAGCTTCTGAAGAACTCCATCTCGGAGCAGTACGCTCGTAAGGGTCCGGAGGTAGTTGGCAAGAACCACAAGGCCGTTGACGTTACCCTTGAGAACCTGAAACGTGTTGATTATCCCTCATCATGGCTCACCTCAACAACCGGCGGACGTCGGCCGGGAAATGAGGTGTTTGAGCGTCCGGACTTTGTCAAATCTGTGATGGACCCTTGCCTTGCACTGGAAGGCGACAAGCTGCCGGTCAGTACATTTGAGCCTGGCGGCTACCAGCCAATTGGCACGACGATGTACGAGAAACGTGGAATTGCCCCGGCAATCCCGGTGTGGAAACCCGACGCCTGTACCCAGTGTAACTACTGTGCCATTGTCTGCCCGCATGCCGTCATTCGTCCGTTTCTGCTGGACAAGAACGAGCAGAAGACTGCTCCGGAGGGATTTGAAACTCGCCGTGCTAAGGGTGGATCGGACGTCGGTGGCTACCACTACACGATCCAGGTCTCGCCATTTGACTGCACCGGCTGTGAGGTCTGTGTTGAAAGCTGTCCTGATGATGCTCTGTACATGGCACCATTCAAAGAGGCTGCGGAGAAGCAGAGTCCACACTGGGACTACGCCATCCAGCTGCCGGAGCGCGGAGAGATTGGAGACAAGTACTCGGTGAAGGGCAGCCAGTTCCTCAAACCACTGTTTGAGTTTTCCGGCGCATGTGCTGGATGCGGTGAGACACCATACCTCAAGCTGGCAACACAGCTCTTCGGTGATCGCATGGTGATTGCTAATGCATCAGGTTGTTCGTCGGTCTGGGGCGGAACGTCGACAACGATTCCATTCACCACAAACAAGGATGGTCGTGGTCCGGCGTGGGGACGCTCGCTGTTTGAAGACAACGCCGAATATGGGTTTGGGATGATGCTGGCAACTCGACAACGACGGCAGAAACTGCTGCAGGAAGTGACAGACATCCTGCTGGAAATGGAGCTGCCAGACGACGTCCAGAGCTCATTCAAGGACTGGATCCACAACTTTGACAACCCGGACAAGTGCGAGTCCGCTGCCACTGAGGTGGAGACGGCGCTGAAGCGGATGGGTCCCAACCTGGATCCACGTCTTGCTGCAATCCTGGAACAGCGTGAGATGATGCGTACTCAGTCGCACTGGATGGTCGGAGGGGATGGTTGGGCATACGACATCGGCTACGGCGGTCTCGACCATGTGCTGGCACGCGGTGAGAACGTGAACATTCTTGTTCTCGACACCGAGATGTACTCCAACACCGGCGGACAGGTCTCGAAGGCCACCCAGATGGCGACGGTGACCAAGTACGCGACGCATGGCAAGCGTCAGGTGAAGAAGGACCTCGGTCTCTGTGCTATGCAGTACGAGAATGTCTACGTTGCATCGGTGGCGCTCGGCGCCAACATGAACCAGTGCGTCACGGCGTTCAAGGAGGCGGAACACTATCCCGGAACGTCGCTCCTCATCTGCTACTCCCCGTGCATAGATTGGGGCATTGAGATGAAGAACATGATGAACGAGCAGAAGGAGGCTGTGGACAGTGGGTACTGGACCCTGTACCGCTACGACCCTCGCCGCATTGAGAAGGGTGTGAATCCGTTCCAGCTGGACTCAAAGAAGCTGAAATACGACCTGCAGCAGTTCCTTGACGGTCAGAATCGTTTCCAGCAGCTGCGTCGGTCAGACAAGCAGACAGCAGAGCAGCTGCACCAGGGACTGCGCCATGAGATGCACTCAAGACATGACAAGTTTGTCAAGCTGGCTATGGATGAGTATGAGATGTTGGAGCATCTTAAGAAGCAGCTGGGTGAGGAGGTTTCATCAGGCAGTGTCATGGTGCTCTACGGCTCAGAGACTGGCACGGCGGCTGGTCTGGCTCAGGTACAAATCATTCCGTCGAGGCAGTTTTGTTGTTTGTTTTGTTCTCTTAAACTATGGATAATTCTTGTTATTCCAACCAGTCTGCCTTAGGCATTCTTGTAAAAGTTTCACGGGCCTTATCACCTTCTGCAAGCTGTTTTTGCATATTACAGACTGGATTGAAATTTAGCAATGTTGCATTTAAGCAAAAAAACACCAGTTGCTCTGATAAACACAGCATGAAAATTATATGTTTAAACTCTGAAAGGTTTAGAAATTTAGTATCCTATTTTGATCATAGTTGTTAGTTTTTGATATCGCAGAGTAGGCTATGAAGCAATCAGAATGTTGCACCATTGGTACTTGATAGCATCATAAACGTTGTCATTCACTGTTGCTGTTACTGTTGCTGAGTGAAGTAATATTCCAAGTTTTTGTAATGCTTGATGTTGCAACATTGCTATGTTTGTGCTTCCCATCGTGAGCATTGGTGTTTACCATTGTCCGTGCTGCTTGTCGGCTGTAGGTCTGGGCAAATGAGTTCAAACGTCGCGGCATTCGAGCCAAGTGTCTGGCGATGGACGACGTTGACTTTGACGAGGTCGCGAAGCAGGAGCAGGTATTCTGCATCGTGGCAACGTGCGGTCAGGGCGAGTTTCCTGCTAACTGCCGTGACTTCTGGAAGGCGCTGTCCGACGACAGTCTACCCAGCGACCTCTACAAAAACACCAAGTTCGCCGTCTTTGGTCTCGGCGACAGCTCGTACGTCTTCTTCAACGAGGCGGCCAAGAGGTTCTACAACCGGTTCCAGGAACTCGGAGGAAAGGTCATCTCAAGCCTGGGTCTTGGGGATGAGAAGGACGAGGAACACTATGAGAGCAAGTGGAATGAATGGCTTCCGGAGCTCTGGAATGAGCTTGGAACTCCGCCACCATCGATGGAACTTCTCCAGCCGTCCTACTCTGTGACGGTTGAGGACAAGGCTACCACGGCCGTCCCAAACGTCGTCGTTCCAAATGGTATGCCGCTTTGACTTTTACTTAATTATCATTAATGTTTTATATTAAAACTAGAGCTGAGGAAGCATTAATTTTTTTAATGCTTCAAGGCATTGCATTAATTTTCTTGATGCGAGCATTAATAACGCATATTTCTGATATTGTAGGTGGATTACATCAAGAGGATGAGTAGAATGGAACCCACGAAGTCATACCTTGTGTCGCAGGACCGTGACAGTAGTGATGGAACAATAACAAAACAATTTCTAATTACATCAGTTATTCTATCGTCAAATAACTGTAGTTTAAAGGGCTGTTGGAACTTATGCTTCACAGAATTTAATAAATTTACGAATATGCATTAATTTTTTAACGAATGTTAATTTATTAACACGTTAAATTAACGCGTTAATTTGACAGCTCTGGTTTTTAGTCTGACACAAGGCACGTTCTCACTCAGCTGCATTGACTGATTGATTGGTTGAAACACTGTCAGATAAGATAAGTATGTTGTTTATACGGAGAGTTGTAAACAATGTTGTTGATAATGCGACTGCAGAGACGAAGCTGCTGCCAATGGTGAAGAACGTCGTCTTAACTCCACCTGACTATGACCGCGACATTCGTCATTATGAGTTTGACATTCATGGACTTGGAATGCCATACAGTCCCGGAGACTGTCTTGGTACGTGATAACACCGTGATTCTGAGATACCATTCAGTAGCATTATGTTTTACGTTTGCCAAAGCGAAAGTGATGAGGGTTTTTTGGAGTCACTTGATACTTGTTAGCTGTATTCTTCAAAAATTACAAACACATTTTGTGAAATTTTGTGGAGACTCATGGAGGAAGTGGTTAAATTTTGCTGGAAATCTAAATTTTTTGGGGATTATTTATCATTATCCAGTATTGTTTGCCATTAGGAGAGCTCCAACAGACCGCATGTTGTCATTTGTATTCCCCTTACTTATCTGAGGAGTAGCGGATCAGTCGGATCTCTGATTGCTTCTAGGTTGATTGAATAGTTAGTTTGAAGATACTGATGATAATGCTGCTTTTATCCAGCGAGCTTTTTTTTCTACAGCTTAGGCAAGGATGTCTGTTAGAATCTCTGAGACTTGCTGCTGCTGCAAGTTTCTTCAGGCTCGGTGTTCTGTGTGTGTCATTCATCCAGGAGCATCAAAGCACAGAAGGAATTTTTGATTGTTTTACTGATATTATATAATTGTCTTAAGACATCATTGTTCAACTCATAAAAGTTGACTGCTAGAAGGCAGAAGGTGGATGTTGACAAAAGTCGACATTGAGGGTTACGGGGTAGGAGGCTGACAGTAGCTGATGTGTAGACATCCGCAACATCACAGTGCAATGTCGTAAACGTTAACTCGGAAAGTACTCCGCCTCAAAGGTCTATGGGATAAGTTTCTTCAGCCTCGAAAGTGTTAAGGTAATGCACTCTCAAGGGGCTTGCCAGACTTTCTTTTCTGCAGGGTTGGAAAATATCGTAATATTTTCGAAAATATTGAAAATTTGATATTTTCGATATTTATCCATTGATGTGTTAAATCACATTCTGCTAAGCAGTACGTTAATATATGCTTGTGTATGAATGATATACTTATACAGAGCATTTTCATGGCAAGAATTGTTTTTCTTTTATTAATATCAGCATCATTCTATTATGGCACAGGATTTTTATTTGGCAGCCGGATAAATAGCCACATTGTCCGATAAGTAGCCAGTCCTGGCCGGCCCAGCTATTTATCTGGCAGCCATCTTGGGTGGCCTTACCACCTTAGTGTGCTCTGAGGTACCAGTTAGGATCATGTCTCCGTGGTGGTACAGTGACTTATTGGGCACACTAAAACAGTCTGCTATGACAAATGGTGTGCGCATGTGCATGGGTGATAATAAGAAAGTTGGCCTTGTTCACCACCAGATGTATGTACGTATCAGACGGCTGCTGTTATTGACTCCCTGGCTTAGTGACTATTCAAACTTCAAACACAAATACAAATTGCAGGTAGGCCCTGTGAATTGAGTATATGCAGATTACCAAGCTTACATTTTATACTACACAGTGTTTACTCACAAATTTCAGCCAAAAATGTATGCTGTATTGAGTAAGTTTTACCATAAAATAATCAACCAAGGATATGACGAACAAGAATTGCATTTAATACCATGGTGGGTTGCAGCAGTGCTATTGCTAATTTGCTAATAACACTTATTGTCATTGAGATACAAGCCCATCAACAGCCACAGCGGGGCCTTGGGAAACATTTTTGTGGGAACCCCAAACATTTTCGTGGGGCCCCTCTGGGGAGAAAATTTCTGAATTTTTTCAAAATGGTGCATTCGGGTGTATTTTATATTTCTGAGCGACAGCATGGCCCCCAAATGTCGTGGGGCCTGGGGTAGCTTACTCCCCCTCTCGATGGGCCTGTTGATATAGGCCTACCATGGACAATTTAGTCAAGCAGTTAGAGCTACTTCTTTTAATTTACTACTGCGGACCATTTTAGCATGGAGTTATGCTGATTGAGTGGATATACTATACATTTGCAAGAGATATTTCAGGATATTGGATGATCTGTCAATGAAAATAAATCGGATTCATTATTTTTGACGATGTATGTCCGATATATATCTGATATACATCAGTGATATATATCATGACAACCCTGCTTTTCTGTTGTTTACCATGTGTTATTCTGATGTGGTTGTAGGCATATACCCGCACAACAACCGAGAGGAGGTGCTTAAGTGGTGTGCTGACTACGGCATTGATCACAGTTCGGTACTGAAGCTGTCGGACCTGCAGGATCGCAAGGAGGCTCTGCCTTCCGTGGTGACCGTCAGCCAGCTCTTCACTGAGGTACTTGACATCTTCGGCAAACCACCACGCCGGTTCTACGAGACGCTGCAGATGGCGGCGAAGGAGCCCAGCGAGCGCTCAGAGCTGGAGTTTCTGCTGAGCAAGGATGGCAAGGAACGCATGAAAGAGCTACACAAGGAGACGGTGACATTTGCCGACCTGCTCAAGATGTTTCCTTCCTCGCACCTTCCACTCGACTACCTACTGGATCATATCCCCCGCATCAAGCCACGCCTGTACTCCATCGCGTCATCTCACGAGATGCACAAGGATGCCGTCCACCTGTGCATCGTCAAGGACGACTGGATCACACCAACTGGGAAACACCGTCATGGCCTCTGCACTCGCTACCTTGCTGGTCTCTCGCAGGGAAGCACTCCAGATCTCGTCTCGGGAAAGATGAACGCGGCCGGCATCACAATCCCGGATACTCACTCACTGCCGAGTGTGATGGTGGGACTGGGCACTGGGATCGCGCCGTTCCGTGCTATGGTGGAAGACCGGGAGATGGCGCGCTTGCGCGGCGAGACCATCGGACCGATGGCGCTGTTCTTCGGCGCGCGACACAAGCGCACTGACTTCACGTACGGCGACGAGTTCGAGGAATATCATTCGGGAGGCAAAGGTGTCATCTCGCATCTGAGCTGCGCCTTCTCCCGCGACCAGAAGCACAAGATCTACGTGCAGGATCGCATCGGTGAGGTCCCGGAAGTGATCTACGACTACCTCGGCAAGAAGAACGGCTACTTCTACCTGTGTGGGCCAGCCGGTAATGTGCCACCAGCGGTCCGCAAGGCTGTTGTCGGTGCATTTGTCAAATGCGGAGGCCACAGCGAAGAGGAGGCCGACAAGATTGTGACCCAGATGCAGATTGAGGGCAGATACAATGTAGAAGCCTGGTAGACTAGTCTGAAGTTCTGAACTAACTCCAACGAGAGCCCGTTATGCTTAGGTCAAAACTTTTCGCCGGTGACTTTCCGCTAGTTCGTTTAGTTACTCAATATCCAAGCTGTTTGTTTCTCAGCGCATTAACAAAACACTGGGAGCATTTTTCCATCATTTTAGCCCAGCGATTAAATCCATTGTGTGGATTTAAGACTGTACAAATTTTGATGTCAGGAAATGTTTGCTTTGTGCCAGCTCACTACACTGATAAGTTCTTTAAAGTGTGTACTATATCTGTGCAGCTGTTTGTTGAAGTATGCAACTTTTGGCATAAGAGTGAAATGCAGCTTGCTAATTGCTTCAGTGCAGCCTGCTAAATAGATGCCGATACAGCCATGGATTGCATTCTCACTATCTGGACCACAGTGTTATGCATGTATGTCGCAGCTTATATTGCATATGTCACTGCTATATATATATTGTCATTCACAGTTCCATACTGATATGGACCAAATTATTTGTGCGCTCTCTGCTGTCACTGGCTGCATTAGCTGTCATTTTCTCTTAATATTTTTCACCAGTATATATATTACTTTTGCATTGGTTTTTATTAGCTGTAATTTTTGTGGGTATTTGTTGATCTGTAGTCTGTATGTGAGCTTTTCATTTTTGAAACTCTCAAACGACAGTTTTAAACTGAACTTTGGTTATTCTGGCTGATAACAGTTTAATTATTTATTGTTGAATTGACATTTGTTTTGAAAGTTGATACCTACAGTGTTAGATGAATTTCGTTCTGTTTGTCGGTTGCTGGGATTGTTCCAGTTTGATGGAATGTTAAGAGTGTGTTCTATTGTTCTTTTATCAAACATTTACGAATGTACACACGTTATGGCAGTTTACGATTCAAGTCAGTCTTTTCTCTGGTCCATTTTTATAAGTTTGCTTCAGCATATTCTGCAACTATTCTGTTTAACATTTACACGTAACTTTACGTTATTATCTCTCTGACCATATTCACTGTTTTTGTGGATGTTGATTGCTTAGTGAGTGAACGTTTAAGATTGTGACTCTCACAATAACATGGATGTATGTGTGTGTGCGGCCACTAACTACCTGTCCGATAGATGCTGCGTTTAATGTAAGTAGCCATCTGTCTTTTTTTCAGGGTAACAGGGTTTCTCTGCTGTGATGTCTCAAATAACAGCTATAACTAACTTTTGGTTTCTTGTTGAGAAAAACAATCTGCTGCTTTTTAGTATTTTTACTAAAGAACCTGTGATCTAGTTCTATATGCGTTGTTGGATTTTTAAATGTACGGCCTTGGGCCAATTGTAATTTTTTGGATAGGTTTTTTCCAAAATGTCGAATTTATTTATTCGAAAAATATAGATACTACAAATGAATATGGAGTTACTAATGCTGTCCTTGGTAAATACTCACTCCAAATTTGTGCAGAACTGGTGTATCTTAATATTCATAACGATTTGTCAATTTGTTAATGTTGAATCTCAGTTATCAATCTTTGCTTCTGGGAAGTAGCAACAGATTGCTATACAGTATGTACATCTTTTCAAATTCGGCTTTGAAAGCTATTTGTGTCTTTGTAGTGATTAATACGCACTGCAGACTGACTGGACTGATAACACTGTATACCAGTTTTGTGTAAGTTTTTTCTGTTAATTTTATCAAAACTTTCCTGCTGGTGGACGATTTTTGTCATTAGCCTACTTTTTATGCATAGGCTCATTACTAAAATGGTTTTGTTTTAAAGTCATCTCATTACTAACATGACATAGTTTGTTTTCCATTGCAGCTTCATGTTATACGTATACGTCCAGGGGCGTCTAGTCAAAGCTTGGAGCAAATGCGCTGTCGTAAAAATAAGGGGGAGAGTTTTTCAGCATTTAGCATCAGGGGAAATTACAGTTGGAAAGTTTACAGCAGTCTCCCCGTCCCTAGCTGGATTTAAGGGATGGATCCTGCCATCCTGGAAAGTCACGGGGAACAGATGAAAGGAGAAAGGAGAGGATGCTGGAAGGGGGGAATTTGCTGCAAGGGCTGGGGGAGGCTGATGCCCCTGTGCACATCTAGCTAGACAGTATTTTGTTGATCATCGTTTTTTTTTTTTGAAGTTTGGCCGCAGCACATATCACATGCTCTATGTTGTCAGTGAGTGGGCATGTCGGTTGCTGTGCAAGTTTAAAGCATGTCCTGAAACTTCTGGTTTAAAAATCCCCGGAAAATTCATCACTTTGTAGATAACAGTTTGTGCATATTGACTTGTCAGCGCTATGCCATTGGTCCTTTTTATGATGAAAACTACAGGGAAAATTATGCACAACAGTCAATGGCCAGCATGCACTGGTGTGTGTGTGTTTCCAACCACTGTCAGAATTCATCTAAAGGGCAACAGGGTTGCTGCAAAAGGGTATGCTGTAAGAAAATAGTCACTAGCATCATTTTTCTCTGTTTTGGCTTGTGTTGTTATTGTTGGCGTTGTGTCTGCTGAGTGGTGTTGTGGCGTTACCGTTACAGTGTGTTGTTAAAAGTTACCGTTAAAGTTACTTTAAACGTGTTTTAGTCTGTTCTGAACCATTTAGAGCATTCCTAGTTGTGTTTGATTTTGACCATTCATGCAATCTGTTTAGAGTACTGCTAGAAACTGTGTATTCACTAGGTAGATTTGTGGCTGCAGCACTGATGCACTATCGCTAGTGATGGTCGTTAAGCATGGCTATAATTGGTTGGTAGTGATATTTGCACATGGGCTGACTTTGCTGCGATATGATACCAATATTGTGCGTGTGCAAACGTTCTTTCGATGTTCACATATTATTGAAGCATGTTGTGATGAGATAATAAAATGCTCTGGTTGGAGTTTTCATTGTTGCGATGTCAAGTGTTTAATGGCAAGCATACCTTTAGTTTTTGGTCATAAGGGTGCCATGCTGGGACAGAGGTGTCGCCAGGATTTGGTTTGAGGGGGCACGTAACTCGTGCAGCAAAAATCGGGCGTTTATCCCCTTATCGCCATTAAGCAACTTTCCCCAAGTTGAACCTAACCCTAGCTGTTCCCTCCCTTTCGCTTCTCTGTCTCTTTCTCTCCTTTTCTTTCTGCATTTTTTCATAGTTTAAAATCCAGCTGGTATTTGGAGCACTGAAAGCTCCCCAGTAAGGTCATGTTGCAGACCGAGTTTTGGGCTATCAAAACGCATCTCATGGCAACATTTTAATCTATGTGCAATTCAAGTGACTGTTTTGTTGATCTGTCAAGTAAAAAATCCCTCCTTAGTTAACTCCCCAAGTTTATCCAAGAAATTTCGCCTCTCAGTAGAGCAGACACCCCTGATAAAGCCCAAATTCCATTACGCCGACTTTGCGACAAGACACAAATCATGTAAGTCCGCACTTTCATGATTTGTGTCCACGACAGTCGCCGACTTTCCCGTGCATTGTAACGGGCTAAATAAAGCGACACAAATGGGTTTGTCGCGGACTTGTCACGGACTTTGTCGCAAATATCTTGCCATGCCTAGACAGTTTTTGTTTGCAACTTTCATGTTTTATGTCCGCGACTTTCATTTTTTGTGTGCACAACTTTCCCTGCGGGGTAGTTTCGGTGAAAGTCGGCGTAATGGAATTTGGGCTTAAACGGCGACGAACCTGTAGGCCTGTAGTGTGTACTCGCATGTGCAATGTGAAACGATATCAACAGTATGTTTGGGTTGTATTAAACCTGAAACAAGAAAACAGTAATAACACGTATTGAGTCCACACTTCTATGACACGTGCCCCAGAGCCGGCGACGCCTATCTGCCGAAATTTCTGGCATCTAAAATCGGATTCATAATAAAATAGTTACCACATTTCAACCTGCTGCATCCTTCCTTTTTGTAGCCCACACGCACACGGTTTCTTTTTGTTCAAACAGAGTGCTCCAGTTTTCTGGAGTCAATTCAGATCAGGCCGGTCCCTGAAGGTAAACTACTGGCATTATTGTGGCAATGCTCTTCATTTTGTAAAAAAAGTCAAATGTTTAACTTTGAATTTTTAGAGTACAATGAAGACCGGACAAAATAACGATCCAGAGGATCCTATACGTCATTTCCCTCTCGTGCCCTTTTCTATAAGTTAGAGCAAAGCTCAAAAATTAGGAGTAAAATATGACATTTAATATGATTTGTACATGTATTAAAAATTGCACAACAAATAAAAATACTACAAGAAGCGCAGCTGTCGCTAGGATAGCCGACCGTACCCGTTGTCAGTGACCTTCAAGGTCATCCAAGGTCGATGGCTTTTCATTTGAAAGCCAATATGCGACTTTCTATCAATGATCAATAGCAACCTATACCTGTTAGCCACAGTACATCCGTTACAGACGGACAGACGACAACCATGACAACAGCTCGACCGTTGCAAAAGTACGGTCGGCTAATAAAATTTGGACTTGTGATGTTTTTAAATTTAAAACCTATTTTTCAAACCAGTTTCCAGTAAACCTCTAGACGCATTTCAGGGTTTATCAAATAGCTGTGCTATGCCTCCAGTTTGGCAAAATATGCTCAAGTCAACTCAAGAAAGTCGTGCTGTCACAGGGTAACCGTTCGATGCCGCAGTCATCGCAAGTCATTTTGATGCAATAATCGTCTGGTGTCGCGTAAACGCATAGATCTACTGGTAACATTGCTACCGTTGAGTCATTGTGGGTCTATCTTGACGTCTTAATTCAAATCTTCCTGGTGGCCTCAGTCATAATGATGCGCGGTTTTGTGCACGAATGCGTAATGGCCGTTCAAGGTCACCCAAGGTCGTCGATGGGTAAAATTTACATTCGAATTGCGAAAGTTTTGTCCAACGCAGCATAAGCAGCTCACGGACGTAATTAACGAACATAGGCCTATATGATGTAACGCTCGTCGCACGTAACGCAACTGACAAGCTGACGAAACAAGCCAACAACCGCTTCTATTTTTGCATTTTTGCCGTTGCAGAACTTCATATTTATTAATATTTTTTCACTGTTTATTGCGTTCGTCGCGTACCTTGCGTTCGCTGCGTGCGTTGCGTTGGGCGGAGATCATTGATGGATACTTTTCTATTTACGTTTGCTTATCTTTGCGTTTCAATTTTCATAGCCTTTGAGGTCCGTTAGTCTCTTCCTTGAGACAGTGACGTCATCAGTTACGTGTTCAAGTTGTTTTTATTTTGATTTTTTCGACAACAATAATAATGGGCAGCCAGTCTAAGGTGATTCTATAATATGTGTGGCAGCCAGATAATCAAGCGTTTTTACGCGCGACATCAGAATGTTTCGCGCGTTTTAGCCATGGCCATGAGCGTCTGTCCGTCTGTCAATCACACTGCTGTATTGTGTCAAAACAGTGCAAGCTAAGATCACGACATCTGTACTCTGGGCTGCGACAAGGACTCTAGTTTATCGTGACAAAATTTCGTGCCCCTGGGTGAGAGGATTCCCCTTGAACGAGAGCGCCAAAGAGGGGTACCCTTTAAAAAGACGTTATTTTGCTGCTATTGGCTCGTCTAGTGTGAAAACGGTTGCAGATAGGTACAGATATGTTGCTTATGATAACAAGCACTGATGACGGGCTTTTTAGATTTATCAACATCGATAACCTTGAACGACCTTGAACCCTTAAAATAGGGGCTTTTAGTGAATTTTTTTGCAATTTTTGGCTGCAGCGCATATTTCAAGTTACGTGAATTGCGACGAAATGGCTGAAGATAGACCAAAACAACTTGCATACGAAATTTTTAGCATTAAACGCAAATTTTAGCAGTCCAAGTGTCGACCCTCGTTCAAGTAGGCCTGCGCAGGCGGGCGTCAAAGAGGGGTACCCCCAAAAAGTGGTATACTTATTTTGCTATTAGCAGCTCATCTAGCGTGAAAACAAGTTGCAGATAGGCACATATTGTATGTCATAACAAGCATTAGTAACCAGCTTTTTAAAGGTGTCAACATTGATGACCTTGAATGAACTTGAACACCGAAAATATGGGGTTTTGTTTTTTTGCAATTTTCGGCCGTGGTGCACATTTCAAGAGTGAATTGCACTGAAATGGCTGGAGACAGATCAAGTCAACCTGCAAACAGGATTACAGGAACTGCTAAGGCTGTCGCACGTCTCGTGAGCTTTGCTCAAATTACTTGTAGTAAACTTATTGCGTTACATTTTAAAGAAATTTTACTTTAGTTTGGCTGAAAAAAATGAGTGACTGATTGATTGTACAGGATGTGCCCCTGCCATTGGACAAATTTCAAGAGGACAATAAGCCTACCTTTGCAGTGATCTTCCAGTTTAGGCTCCTAAGCTCATTGAAGATCATATAGGCAACATTTATGAGATCGTGCAGGTTTCAACTGCACTAAAGGCCTGTCTTTTATCTCACAAAAATGGCAGAGAGGGGCGTCCACTCCATTGCCAGGCGGAAGCCAGATGCTTCATGGAAAAAGTAGGGGGAAGTAAAAACAGCAAAATCTGAGTGATTTTTGCTGGTGGCGAATTGTTGGTACAAACCCGCGAAATTTGACAAACTCATGCCCCACTAAAGGAGCTTACAGCGCTCCATCATAGGACCGTATTCAAGGGAAAGGGAGCTAGGCCTAATTGGTCTAAGCCTTAACGTGATGGGTTAGGGATGGCCGTAGCCCCCTACCCTAACCTTAATTCCTAATAGCTTCTGGCTTATTATATAGCGTTTATGGTCTTGAGTTCAGGAACCTGAGCTTCAGGATCAGGCCTACTCACACTTAGCTCCCATTCCCATATATGGCATATAGGCCTACGTCACACCTAAAAGGCGCTGTAGGCATATAATGTTTGCGGGAAAACGTTCTGTCGTTTAGTACACTGCGTACATGTATCATGAAATGTAATGAGGTACGAAAAGCGGCCAGAGCAGACAAAGCGAAATGGCTGGAGAGACAGTGCGAGGACATAGAGAAATACTATGGAGAATATAAGACCAGGGAAGTGTACAAGATGAT
>Ga0056128_1000983_pt1 | contig 29715 bp, 14 predicted proteins | sample WorMetLIZISLAND2_FD_71113 | JGI IMG/M metagenome (GOLD analysis project Ga0056128, IMG submission 71113) | Marine gutless worms symbiont microbial communities from Max Planck institute for Marine Microbiology, Germany - Olavius geniculatus... ... | reverse complement strand
TTTTTATTAACTTTGTATATTCTTTTTTTATAAACATAACTTTGTTTCTGTTATGAAATGGCTAATTTTTATGGTTGCGGCCTAATGCAGCTAAAACAAACAATTAACTGCTCCTGCTGTTCGTTCATTAATAGCTAACTTAAGGTGAGCTGACTAATATTCGATTCTGGTCATTTTTAGTCTCATTAACCTCAATCTAGTCATGTGATTATTGCGTGTGCACTGATGGCGTAATCTCTGGTGACAAACTGCGATGCTTAATTAACATTGTTTGTCATTTTGTATTGTCTAACCCAGCTAACTGTCGGTTCGGCCGCTGGTGTCAGTCTAATGTTGGTTGCATCATCTGCTATTGAGCGGCTGCTGGCAAACTGCTTTGCTTGTTACTCGAACACTGTTTAATAATATCGATTACCATTTATGTTTCTGGGATCCCGTTTACTCACGTGTGGGCATGCCAACTGTAGGTATACTAATCTTGGGTTTTGTTTTCACTTTGTAACTCATCGTCATTGTTTGCATATCATACGCAGTTCTGATTGTGACAAGGTTTTTCGACTGTGATTGCTTTCGCAGAACAGCATTGTTCAGAGATCCTCACATTTTTTGTTTATACTTTCAGAATTTTGTTTCAAATAACCAGCATCTGTACTCGTGCATTATTAATCGTTTGCTCAGCTGTATGTACCCACCCAAGGCCAGCTATTTGTTCGTACTTATCTCCACTAAAGGAAGGAGGTAATGTTTGAATCTGTTTGTTTGTCTGTCTGTTGTTTTATCTGAAGATTACTTAAGAAAATGTAAACTTATGTTGATGAATTTTGCAGCCGATTGAGGCTGGAAATTAACAATGAGTTTGTAGGAAATTAAAATTTGATGATTTTCCCCTATTTTACCCCAATTTTACTCATCTGTAATCGTTTCAGCGAGATACACGGCTGTCTGCTGGATAGCCGCATTATATTACCAGTGGTTTTGTGATTAGCCTGAATGCAGTTTAACACTGAAAATAAATAAAAAGTAATACCTTGGCAGAGGGTTCTGCTCTCCAAGTGCTTTGATTTGCTGTTTATTTGTTATGTGACATCACGTATTGCAGTTTCCTAGTATAATTGTCATACTTAATAAGTTGTTGGGCTTCGTATCTAGGCCATCTAGTGCTTGGTGTATTGTTGGCTGTCAGTATAAAGTGTATGTCTTTATGACATTAATTTCGTGCTTTGCTGTGGCTTCAGTATTACTGGCCATTAACTTGTAGTTTTTAGCTGACCGTACTTAAGTAGTGGTCGAGCTAGTGGTACGAGTTGTCGTTTGTCTGTCTGTCTGTCCGTCCATCCGTCCATCCGTGACAGATGTATTGTGGCTAAGCTTTAGGTTATAGAGGAAACCTTTTACATGACTAATAATTAGCCATGTGTGTTAAACTTTGGCATGCAAAATTTCAATCATCTAGTGCAAGGGAAACATTTTCAAATTGTGGGTTGAATGGAGGGGGTAGGAAATTCAATGGAAAACTGGCCATATCTCGGAAACGGTGAGAGATGTGGCCAAGGTTATACTATTAATCACTAATAGGAAGCGGCATACACCCTTTCAGATGAAATAAAAATTATCATCTTTGGATGACCTTGAAGGTCACTGACAACTAGTATGGTCGGCTCTCCTAGCGACAGCTGGGCTTCTTGTTGAAATTACTGCTGCTGCTGCTCCTACTTCTACTAACTACTGCTGCTACTACATTTGATTATTGTCTAAGTGGCCAAATTTTCTGGCGTTGTTTCAGGTTTTTAGGTCAGTTGAACTGTTGTGTGTCGTTGGAGCAGGTCTTTTGTTGCCACACTCTCACCACCGAAGCACTGAAGGTGGGTGGATAGTGTAACGTTTAAGACGTTGGACTCATGACTCCTTATCATCAGGTTGCTATCCAGTGGTGACTACTACGATGGGTGACTGTCTGCGGATAGGCAAACCATCTTGGTATAAATGCAGCCAGCCGCAAATTTCAACTCAGCCTTTTATCCCTCCAGGGTTTGTAAGTCTTGACTGAAGTTAAGGCAGGGCATACCCACCCGTGTGGCAGGTAACACTGTGTGATCCCATATGGCAGGTGGTGCTCCATAGGTCTGCGATAGATTTCCCATACCATGATTCTCTGTTGATAAGCAGTTTCTGGTTATATTTTCACATGATGTAATTGTATCAAGTTGTTGTGACCATGGGCGCGTCCGGTAACGTAGTGGCTGCAAGCGACTCGTTGCTGCTATGCTACTGGACACTCGGCTACGGCAAGACAGCTATGAACCGCTACGAGCATATTGTAGCGTACAAATTTTACGCTGCGTTAAGCCCTAGGCCAACATCCGAGCTTCTGAATGTTTCAACTTTAGATGACAGTTGAAAAATTACTCTAAATGTGTCATCGTACAGTATAAAATAACATTAATGCACAATCGTTTGCATGATTACTATTTTTACTCGAAATTCACTTATTACAACCACCAACGGCCATATTCAGTGGACAAATATGACGTCACGTTCGTCTGCGCTTGCCGCTAACGTAGATTGTTGTCTGGCGAAAGATTCTAGCAGCCAGCAGTGTATCGCAGCCGAAATCTCATAGCCGCTACGTTGCCGGACGCGCCTCATATTTCATTTCTGCGCACATGAAGACAGTTGTCATTGCATCACTTACCGTCAGAAATCACTGGCGTTTGTTTTAGAACCTCCAATGAGACCCGTCGAGACGTTGGGATAGGGGGATAAGCTACCCCGGACCCCGCGACGTTTGGGGGCCCCGCCGTCGCTCCAAAATATAAAGTACACCAGAATGCACCATTTTGAAAAGTAAAATTCAAAAATTTTCTCCCCAGAGGAGCCTCGCAAGAATGTTTCCTCTGTCCCCGCTGTGGCTGTCGACGGGCCTGCCTCCAATTCAAACCATTCTGATTATTAAGAGATCATCATTGGTCCAAGCAGTATTGGATTTAATGCCCTTTTTACTACAGTGCTGATAGTCATGTTATTGAAGGTATTGATGTGTAAATCTAATTATCACTTTTTGTATCATTGATCAATCTGAAGTCCCACTGTCTGATATTAAGTGGTTGTTCTCATTGTCTTATGTTAGCACTGTGAAAGACTTCTAGAAGACTTATGAAAATGCTGCACCATTATAGGCATAGTTACTTTCAATTGAATAGGATCTGTCATAATTCGTGCAAAATTGTATTATTGCTGTTATTATAATGTTGCTATTGTTGTTACTATGTACTAGTGCTATTGTCATTTTCTTAGCTATTAGTGGATTTGTACTATTGTAATTGTTGCCTTATTTGTGTGGCCTTATTGTTTTTTTAAATTTTCTATGATACCGTAAAACTGCTAATACATTTGGGTATCATATACAAGGGTCTCTAATAAAAGCCGGGGGTCTGAGACTGATGTTTTAATAGAAGCCAGGTCTTAAATAAAAGCCGGGTCTTCAATTATGCAATATAAGCTGGACATCCAAGTCGTTGTTGTTGTAAGTGTACTAGCAGTTGTAGCAGTAGTAGTGATTAGTTGTTTGTGCAGTAGTCTTATACACTCACTCTAAATTGCAATAAAAATAATTGTAATAATAGTATTGTGCACACTAACCATAGAAAAAGTGTATTACCCTGGTATGCCAGGTTGACAATGTTTTAATAGAAGCCAGGGGCTTCTATTGGCAGTTTTACGGTATTGTGCTAATGCTGAAATGTCAACTGCATACTCAGTCTAGGTAGGAACTAAGAAATGATGTCTACTTTCTGCTCCAAGTCTTGTTTCTGTGTCAGTAATTCATTGCTACTGCTCCAGCTCACACGAGAAAACGAATAAGATTTTTTACTCCTCTTGTGCACGTTCCTAACGTAGCGAAGAGGAGTATATAAGATCAGTGTATATTGAGGACCGACCGACCGACCGACGACCGACCTCTGTTCCTGGAAGAGCCTTTCTGGAAGAACTTCAAACGGCCATATCTCCATAACAGTGCTAGATAGACGCATGGTCACTATAGACCACCCATAGAAAGTCGACCCCCGGGAGTCGAATGGTCACGTGACTGATGACGTCACGTGACCCCAAAAGGTCAAACTCGTGACCCCATTATTTTTGAGGCGCCATACCTTCGTAACGGTACTAGATAGACACATGGTCAGTATAGACCACCCATAGGAAGTCGACCCCCGAGAGTCAAATGGTCACGTGACCGATGATAGCAGTCTTTTTTATAATCATAACCATAGTGAAAGATTAAAGATCTTTCACCATGTCATAACTCAGTGACTATGTCACACACAGTGTAGAATGAGGTCAGTTGCACGGTTGATGCTGTCGGCGAGGTGATGCTGTCGGCACCACTATTTGTGGTGTGAAAAGAAAGGAACTAAAAGGCAGTTAAAAGAATACAGGAGAAAATAATGCGCACGAGGAGTACATTGGATTGGTCACAATCTAAAATATTTCTTGTAATAGCTTAATTTTAGAAAAAACCTAGTTTCTTTTGTTATGTTTGTGATGCCGTGTGCTTGCCATTGTGTCTTCCTATTGGCCAGTGGCAGTTTTAAAGATTTTTCGTACTTTGTACCACTACTGGTTTTGATTTACAATTAGTCGTTGGAGATGTCAGAAAGCATGTCGTGTGCTGTTATGTACATGTGTGTTTGGTAGATTTTGTAGTGCATTTTTTCGTGTCGTTGTACTTGTTGTTAGTATTGCATGCCAGTGGTTGTCCTGCAAAGAAGCAATAACTCAACTGTCCCATGTTTTGTAGTCGGTGAAGTTCTGGGGCGAAAGGGGTATTCGCCTTGCAAGCTGAGTTCTGCATTTGAATAATGTTTTGATGTTTTGTTCATTTTCGTTTTAATTGTACATGAACTGTCTGGATAGTTGTACTGAATGTGATAATGTGTACTTTGATGACTAGCATGGACTGCGATATTGGAGAATTTATGGGATTGCGACACGTACACTTCAGTCTGTATTCATTAAACGATAAAAAGTGAAGACCTCCCGGCCTTATTCTGCAGTGTCCGATTTAACAGTAGCAGTTAAGATATCATTAAACATTGCCGTACACAGTATTGCACAAAATGCATGCTTTTTGTCTAATGCAGGTAAAAAAAATTGTATAACGTCACGTTAAACCAAAAGTGTAAGAAATGTACATTTTGCTTGCTTTTTGTAAATAATACTGATAAAAATTTTTTTTTGGTCGTTTTTTTTGCTAGTGCAGACATTCGTCCCCGAAGTGTAGTTTTGAGTCCAGCTGCAGCGATCGCCGTCCATGCTCATACTCGCGTGCAACGGTCTGACGCCGTATTCATGATGTCGTGGCATCTCTGTCAGTGGCATCATCGTGATATGGCAGGCAGAGGGGTCATTGCGACCCTAAATTTTAGCCTTCGGAAAATTTCCTTGTTGGAAAAATGTCCAGAAATACAAATTTTGGGTCTAGAAATTCCCCATTTTGCGGGAATTCAAGGGCAAAATCGAACGTTTGAGCACCCATAATGTCACTCGTCTGTCATAAGTTAGCAGAAATGTGTCTCGGATAACTGCAACTTTCTGTTGCGCAACTTTTTCAACCCACCGTTTACTCACGACGACGCCGCTGAGCTCTGTTTGCCGCTGACTTCACTTTTTGTGCCTTCGTCCGACATATCGCTTGCGTCCAGTCGCTTCGTTGTTTACTGTGGTTTATCATTTATTTCCGTCCACTCTCTCTCTCTGTAGCTTATCCCTTTCTTGACATATCACTCGCAGCACTGTTAACAATATTACTGACCAATAATATTTAACCGATATTCTACTAATGTTGTACGTACAAGCTTCGATACGCCGACTTGTCTGCCTACTTACTAGTTACTGAGATTGAATGCTATTTATAATTTTCACTGCATGTAGTCATGTCTGCTTAGACTATTAATCTTGCGGGCGTAAAATTTACGTACATGTAGTTATACCGTCCGATACTGACAGTGCGTTACTGTTGTGTTTTGTGTAATTTAACGACTTATCCTAGCTACGTGTAGTTTGCTATGTTTCATCATATTTAACCCGTTTATTGTTGTCCATAGCTAGATCCGAGTTATCTGTAGTTTATTGCGATACATGGGCCTCATTTTGTGGTGTTTCTGTTGCAGTTTTGAAAATAATCAAAAAACTTATCAGTGTGTACTCCTACTATTGTACTACTTGTAGGCCTACTAATATCCTACTCCGCCTATTGTTCTTACTAGCTAGTTTTTTGCCGAATATCGCTGATTAAATTTTTAGCGGTTGACTTTACAATTAATTGTTCGGTTAAAAGCTAACGTTGATAATTTGCCAAAAAAGTGCATTTTCTCGTTTGGCCATTTTTCCAGTTCTTGAGCTGTAAGCACTCAGATGACATAACTCAGCACTAAAATGTCAACAGAGAAACTGACGATTGAGATGATTTCAGATGTCTCTGATGATATCATTGCAGGCCTATCTGCTTTGTAATGTTTTTATTGACACGATTTTAATCGAAATTTTATATTAACGGTAAATAAAATTCTGACTATTTGAAGTTTATTAATCATTAAAACAATTTTAACGATTAATCGTGTGATTACTCGTTTATTTTCGCAGCTTTAGCCATTAGGCTGGATCCATGAAACGGGACTTGGGAGTTATCGCGGGTAGCAGGATCGACCGATTCCTGGCTTCATGTCGCTGAAAACGATAGCATCAATGCACAGGCCTAGCTTCAATAATTAATCATTAAACAGTATTAACACACAGGCTAATAGTGTAGTCTGATACTAATGCTCAACTGCTTTCGTAGCCTTATTCGTCGCCAGTAGCATAACTCGAATAACCACGCTTCGTTGCTAATATTCGTCACAGCTTAACAGATATACTCAGTAACTTGACTGTGGCTTTTAGCACTGACCATTAACGCGCATTACCCGGTACCGGTACTTACCCGGTACATCGTTACTCGTCACAAAGGTTGCTTCAGTTTTTTATGAGTTATTTATACATTAGTTTATTAGCCTATTTATTGCTCACGAAACTATACCACTTGTTAACATGCTCAGATCGTCTAAGCAGTATTATTTGTCTGACATAACTGAGATTACACGCATTTTAAACAAACACAGCCTAATATTTCACATTTATTGTTCAGCAGTCGATCTTCGATCTTCTGTAATATACATGGGTGACGCCAACGTAAAGAGACGGAATCCCTGTAGTTTAGAGACTGAACACAAGTTGTGCAACAAGTTCGTAAAAGTCGAAGACATGCAACAACTACACTATTTTACAGCCTTTACGAGTTGCTGAGACAAAAACAAGGTCTTCTGTAACAAATCGAGTTAGTGCAGTTTGGGCTTTCGCATCGCGGGGGGACGACACGCGTCAAGGCACCGACTTTTCTGCTTTTTTCTGGATAGGCCTACTACAAACCAACTGTTGCGACCTTCAGTTGTACAGCTGTATACTGAACTTGTTTGATGACTACGTAGACCGAAACAGCATAGATCAGAGAGTTTACTTGAGTATTAAAATTTTTTGGCAGGACAATCTTTCACTATCAACGTAATAATGCGCGGGTTGAATATGTCTTTTCTGATCACTTGGCCCTGCAGTTCTTTGTCTGCATCCACTGCCAGTGCCCCCGAAAAGACGGTGCCGTGGTACAATCGAGCAAGCGCTAGGATGCTGTTAATAAATAAGCCTCCAGTCTGTAGTCAAAACGACTAGACATTCCTAGTTACGACAGCATAACCCGTCTGCTACGCAGTAAACAACAAGAAGCCCAGCTGTCGCTAGGATAGCCGACCGTACTGGTTGTCAGTGACCTTCAAGGTCATCCAAGGTCGATGATTTTCATTTCATCTGAAAGGTCGTATGCCACTTCCTATTAGTGATTAATAGTAACCTTGGCTGTATCTCTCACCGTTTCCGAGATAACTGTCAGTTTTAGTTGAAAAAGCGCATTTTCCTACCTACTCCCCCGTCCATTTAACCCCAAATTTGAAAATGTTCCCCTTGCACTACATCGTTAAAAATTCGCATGCCAAAGTTTAACATAATTATATGGCTAATTATTCGTATAAAAGTTGCCCCCACGACCTAAAGCTTAGCCACGATAGTCTACATCCGTTACAGACGGACAGACAGACGACGACAACCATGCCAATAGCTCGACCGTTGAATTGACTATAGTCTAGGCCTTTAGTTGACGATCAGTGTTTGACATCACGTTGCTTCGATGGCCATGGTCTCATCACAAGCGACGCAGGAGCGCCCAAACGCTTCACGCATTAATTATGTTGGCTTGGCTACCAGGGTTCTGTATTATCAGTTCACGCCAGTTTCATCAAAAGGTTCACCTGTCACACAGACGCACATTAAAATCTGGTCAGTCTTGAGTTTCTAATACGGCAGTTACGCCCATCGTTAAGATTATTATTAGCCTAAGAATTCGAAATGCAGTGTACGTTCTATAGGCTAGGCCTACCTGGATCGGATGCCAGTTTGTCAACTTTTTGCAGGCCCGTCGAGAGGGGAAAATGAGGTGAAGTTTTCCCCGGACCCCGCGACGTTTGGGGCCCCCGTCGTCGCTCAAAAATATAAAGCAGGCCTACACCAAGATGCGCCATTTAAAAAAAGGAAAATTCGAAAATTTTCTCCCCAGTCGGGCCCCGCGAGAATGTTTCCCCGGGCTGTGGCTCTCGGCGTCTCTGGCTTTTTGACGTCACCTAATAGCTTACGCCATAAAAGTCACGGGCCTGCGTGCGAAAATTAGTGACACGAATCGACACAAGCCGAGATATCGCCGGGCCTTGTGGCGACATGTATGCGGCCGTCCACCAAGTAGTGCGTATCGCACACTAGGCCTACTGCACAAAAGCCGCCAGCCGTACGTAAACCATGCGCAAAATATGCATCATTTTGATTTCGAAAGGTTTTTACGTCCGGTAACTTTGACCTTTAACATTTTAATTAGGACAGAAATTGACACACTTTTGTTACTCTTGTCAAGGGAAACGTTCACTTGACGTCAATTTGTTTTTTTGGCTTTCGATCGAGTTAGCCGCCCGTACGGGACGGACGGAAGAACGGACAAATAGGCATGACCCGGAATGCGGCTTATTAGGACGGCCGCATAATAGGCTAAACGTGCCACAAAAATTATCGATAAACTACCTGACGTCTGAATTCCAACGCTGGGGAACGAGGTATAGGCCTTTGCTCGTTTCTAACTTTGTAAGTTTCAAGTAGTTTAATTGTTATTAGGCCTGCATTTAGTAATGGTAATTACTTAGTAATTAATAATCTCTGTTAGCGAACTTGTAAAAGGAAGAACGACGTGAAATTGCTTAAAGTATTCGTTGCTGGTTACAGATAATTTTGCCCTGCATATTCGTCATACACGCTAGCATTAATAGTTATTTCACGTGTGGATCGCGCACTACACATTAAGTCAAGTGCAATATCGAATTCGGTTCAAACCAGCGACTCGGCAGCTTCAGTGGTGATGAGTGAGCCGTGGACGTTGTTCGACGCCGATGCTGGTACAGCTGCTGCTGCTGCCAGGCCGTCATGTCCGACATCCTCCGCCCTGAGTCTGAGTAGTGACGACCAGTCCAGACTGTCGGCGTCTCTCCACGGACAGCTGGAGATGACCCAGTCCGTAGGATCTTCCCATGCCACGCGCGATCCATGTTTCTACATCACAGTCAGCAATAGGCCTACCGTACGTATAGGTCTGTAGAGCCATACCAGTCTCTAGGCTTAGTTCGTAAATCTAGATATTAAGGTTCTCATCACGGCACTGGCAGATTTCCTCTTCGTCGTAATGCCGTTGGCCTACGTCGTCGTCAATAAATTGTTAGGCCTGCGCAGGCTCCAAAGTTACATGCAAACCCATTCACTAGTAACTAAGGTAAACTACCGCTAGTTAGGCTTTGGCAGCGATAAGCTGGCTTTCTATAAACTGGCAGCTTGTTGGATCCATCACTGTATTAGAAAATTGTGTTTTCGGCTGTAAAATCATAGCATATCTAATGGGATTGTAACTAAAGAGGGATCGTAACTAAAAGCATTATAATGCTAGTTTTTTTCCGCACTGATTCTAGCGGTAATATGCATATAGGTTATAGGCCTAGTACTCGGGTCTATAGATTAGATAGTTTACCTGTACACCTTCGCGGACAGCTTCCAGCATGTAAGGAACTATGGAGTAATTCCAGAGGTCAATGAACCACGTCGCAAACTGAGTGCAGTCGATTGGACACGAGAAAAACAGCCGCGGTCCTGAGTCAAAAACCACAATCATTATTAATTAACTGACGACGATGATGACAATCTTTAGGCGGCTTACATTCGCGTTAACACTGCAAGCCATAATTATACCTACAGACAGAAACTTAATACGATGCGACTCGTTTATTTGATTCAGGCCATTTGGGTCTAGGCCTACTGTACAGAAAGACAGATAAACCCCCTCCCTTGAACCCCAATTTGAAAATGTTCCCCTTGCATTAGATGGATGGAATTTTGCATGTCCGAGTTAAACACACATGGCTAATTATTCGTGTAAAAAATATTCCCCTACGACCTAAAGCGTAGCCGTAATACACCCGTTACAGACAGACGGACGACAACCATGCCAATAGCTCAACCGTTACATAAGGCTACGGTTGGCTGAAAACTATACATAGGCCTATAAAAACATACATTCCTTTACTCATACGTAATCAGACGCTAGATTAGCAGTATCGTAACCATTAGCCTAAAAACAGTGAACGAGATCATTTATGACAACGATTGCTGTCGCCTGCTCCGCGTTAAACTAGCGGTGCAGCATGCAGACTTACCATCACCCCAGTCAGGCGCATCAGCTAAGCGTCTTTCCCGCTCTAATAGTCATGCGGGTGCATAGTTTGACAGACACTGAAACTGGATTTAACGACTAGCAAAGAATCAAAGACGACTTGCAATCCGGGCATGCTGCCCCGCCAAATTTGCCTTGAATCTGACCCGCGACCCGACCCGATCCACGGGTCGACCTGACCCGTGTCCATCCCTGTGCTGGAAAGGTCTGTACGCACCGATGGTGACATCGTGTGAGTTGTGCGTTTCCAGCAGTCGATTGAGATGTCTCCAGACGTCGGCCAGCCAGCTGACGATGCTGTCCATGCCGCTCGTTAGTCGCAGGTCGTCGTCGTCAGTCGTGAGTTGTGCCGAGACGAGTCTACGACGCAGATAGCGACCGAGCAGACCGAGCACCGGTTCCATGTGGTTGGCACACAGCACCCAGCGGAAGTTGTGATGCAGTTGCAGATTGGTCGACGAGCAGGTCGCCTGGTCCATCGTGCCGATGATGAACGGGCTGCCAGCAATCACACACGCATTGTCATCAGCACGATACGATTTACCGTTACGACACGAGTCTGACACCATCACAAGACAACGTTACAATCAGTCGTAGGCCTAGGACACGACTACATAAACTACATTATTCGTATTAATATAATCGTGTATATTCATTTTTATTCAGCATCATATTACCGGGTATTCATTCATTTATTTGAATTAGACATACTGCTCCACAGAAAAAATAAATGACATGTGATAGAATTGAGAAAAGCAAACACAAATCACGACGCAAAAAGAACTGATGTCACTGAACAATAACGTCAGATTCTGTACTATTACCGGTAAATCGACTTTATGTAACTGTGTCAGAAATATATTTATTAAGCAAGCCAATTTGCAACAACGCTGACGGACAAAATGTTAGGAAGCAGTCAAGCACACAAACGTCAGAAGTCACATCCCCGGCCCCTATGTAACGTGGCATACAGTTGAGAGACCTGTCGCAGAGTTGTACGTCAAGAAGTGCTGAGAAAATATCGCCGAGTGGAGTAGCTGTTATGCGATGAAGACCGTCCAGTATAATCACTGCAGGTAGTTCGTTCCCATTATCAACATCATCATCATCATCATCATTGTGAGTACGTCTTGAGATGCATCGGCTAGCAATGCTGGACAGATACTGACGCAGTTCTCGACCTGACTGACTGTCAATGTTGAACACTGCTGGCGGCTGGTCGCTGATGCTCTTTCCTGACCTACATAGGTCGCATTAATCGATCACGTCATAAACGAAAGTACAAGCATTCGACCATGCTGCAAGAAAAGCGTGTAATATTGGTTTCATTATGAAGCCACTTGACACAAGAAGCCCAGCTGTCGCTAAAATAGCCGACCGTACGTATGGTTGTCAGTGACCTTCAAGGTCATCCAAAGTCGATGATTTTTATTTCATCTATGCTACTTCCTATTAGTGATTAATAGTAACCTTGGCCATATCTCAGACTCTCACCGTTTCCGAAACATGGCCAGCTTTCCGTTGACACGCGCACATTTTTTCCCTCCCCCACCATTCAACCCCAATTTCAAAAATGTTTCCCTTGCACTAGGTGGCTAAAATTTTGCATACCAGAGTTTAACACGCACGGCTAATTATTCGTGTAAAAAGTTTTCCCCTACAACCTAAAGCTTAGCCACAACCACAATACATTTGCTACAGACGGACGGACATAGCTCGACCGTTACTGAAGTACGGTCAGCTAAAAATTATTATCGTATTATCACACAAACCAGACAGCGGGGAATCCAAAAATGTGGAATAGGATGCATCTTAAAACAAGTGCAAATTTTGCATGAAAATGCATTATTTTTGCCTAAAATTTTCAAAAAGTTTCTGGGGAGGGGGCATAGAAAAATAATGCATTTTCATGCAAAATTTTCACTTGTTTTAAGATGCATCCGGTCAATATGAGGGGAAGCGGCCGCCCCCCCCTTGAATCCGCCATTGTAGGCCTATCGACAAATTTACCGTACGTCCAAAGGTGCGTGTCATCCTAGACAGAACCAGAGAACGATTATTACAAAATGTATTCACAAAACAAACAATATAACGAAAATATAAGCACAGCTATATGCCTGAACAAAACATATCCTTCAAGCAATCATTTAAGTTCATTCTCTCTAGGTCACGGGCCAAATAATTTCCGACGTGGAAAAAACGCCGAACGTCCAACGTGTCAGTGGAGTTGAACAGTATAGGCTACGTAAAGTAAAGCAAGGTCCTTTGCGAGCCTTAAGGCCCGTTGGGCGGCGCTGATCTCCGTTTCTTAAGGCCCTCAGCCAGACACCAGTTTTTGCACTGCGAGACCACGGATACAGGGCTAGTGCATCGCGCGGTGTGCCTGTTTAGGTCCCAGCTTTCGCTGGTACTCATAGCGCCTACCCACGAAGGGATGGCCAGGCTGAGTTGACCTGTGTGGCTTGTTACATACCGGGATGGTCACCCATCCAAGTACTAACCGAGCCTGGTGTTGATTAACTTCGTTGATGCGATCAACGACGCTACCATCTGAGCCAAACCACCACTGTAGGCTATAGGTCTGGACATTTGCTATACATGTAGCTGTAACTGCTTAAATGAAACGCTTTACAATCTCAAAAGCGGCAGCCGATCCGTCGCATTCTACTGCAGTCTGCAAGCGCTAACGGATGCCTGGATCAGCGGTAAACAAGGCAGGCATACCACCTCCCAACTGAGATATACTGGGCCTAGAATAGCGTTTGTGAGCAAGGAAGGTTTTCTAGGGAGGATTAACGTATAGGCATAACAAACTCAGCGTGGACAGTCGGCATACTAACCGCTGTATCAGATACTCGGCAAGTTTGTGAGCAAGGAAGGTTTTTCCAGTGCCGCTGGAGCCGCAGAGAATGACGCGTCGATGTTCCGTCAGCAGCGATATGTAGCGCTGCAGTATCGGCTTCGGCAGCAGCGTCTCAAACGACACAGAATCGACTTCACTGTCCTCAGGACCTATCATACACAACAGCGCATTTCTTAAAATATTTTCTACCAAAATCTTCTTCGACTAACATATAATGTGATAACTATTCTACAAAACTCATGATAGATGGTTTTGTGCCGTAACGGTCAGGATGACCATCGACTTAGGCCTACAGATCAAAAGTTCGAGAGTTTAACTCCCGGTCGAGTTGCTATCTGGCGGTTTCTACTTTTGTGGGTGACGGTCTGAGGACACAATTATACACCATCTAGGTATATAACCAACACCAAGGTCAACTTAACCTTCTATCATGCGGAGCAGGAAAATCAAGTACCGACTTGCTTGACCAGGGTTAAGGCGGAGCACGTTCACCTGTGTTTGGTGGCTGGTAACTCTGTTTGATCCCATATGGCAGGTGACGCTCCATAACTCTGCAATGAGTTTTCCATAAATAGCTATACATCCTTTTTGTAAAATCTATCAGATAAAGTCAGGGACTTCGTTAACTGCATAGCACCTGTCCGTTTCTAAGAGTCGATAAGATATTCCCAATTTGTCAGACGAAAATCTTTCTAAACTGGTGTCCATAATTTTGTAGAAGTTAATCTGTGCATTTTAAATAACAATAGGCAAAAGCCTGTATTCAAACTGTACTGTAAGTGTATAGGCTAGCTATACGAGGCCCTTATACTTAGTCAACTTGCACAGACAGGGAAAGAATACCTTTGAGCAGAAGTGATATGCTGTTGACGTCGCCAACAAGATATCCACAGGGCAGCAGTTCTGGTGTCGGCAAATCTGCATCAAGCACAGCACAACTATGGAATAACATGTCAACAAAAAATCACAAATGTTAAAAAGCCCAATTTATACTAATAATACAGTTGTGAATTGTGACGGCTATAGGCTAAGTTTTAACAGACCTTGATCATACACAGCTTCTCCGACGTTGAAGCGTTTTATGCTGCTTTCACTGAGCCCAAATCCGACATTTTCTCCTTCCAGGTACGCCAAATGTTCCTGCAACAACGGCCACGTGCTTAAAGCTATTTCCGCTGATAACTCTGTGCATTGTCCAAGATGTCACTCACGCCAACTCTCTAAGTATTAAAAGAATCAAACGAAGCAAATAAAAGTTGAAATACAGCGCTAAAACCTTACATCAGTGATTATGCAACAACTCGGCAACAACCTAACGAATTTTTTTGTATTTTTTTCATAAAGTACAGATCAAGAAATAATAGACTGAAATTAGAGACCAGAACAGCGTGACTAAAAACAGTCTAAAAAGCCCCTATGATTCAATTCCGTTTAATGCACTATTATTTTTGTAATACGTATTTTGTTTTGCAAAAAAAAACAAACTAAACCAATTAAACTTCTAACTGCAAGTTCACAACGACGTAGCCTGCTTACCTTGAATACGCTGCAAATTGTATTCTGAAGAGTTTCCCAGTCCGCTTTGCTGTCAACAGTGATCTGACCGATCAGAATCTTGTCGACCTGTTGCAAATGCACATACACGAATCCGCCAAGAAATAACAAATAACAACAGTCAGGAAGCCTCTAGGTATTTTCGCCGAATTAAGTCAGTCATTCTAAGGCTCCAAGTACAAAGATGCAGGTTTAACATACGGCAAAACTAAAAGGTAAAATAATAAACCCAACTGGCCTGTTTTGTCGAATCAGGACGTAGTTGAACGAACAGCTGAATTCGCTGTAGGCAACGACTCGATTGGGCGTCGTCACTTAGCAGCAGACCTACAGAATTACTCGTACATTAACGTTTGTTGTTTAGACGTTACCGTGAGCCAAACACTTTGAAACGAAATGCAATAATGTAAAAAACGTGACTGCAATATTAGTCTTACTACAAAAATCGTTACAAATTCTATTAGCAACTAGAAATACGTTCTGTGGAACGAGGTATCTGTCCCATTTCCACGATGACATCACAATAATATTGTAAACATCTACGCTGAACTATTTGTACGCTGGCCTTACGAGCTCACGTGCACCATGGTAACTGTAGGCTCACAAGTGCGTCAAACGCTGAAACGCAGGTGGTAAGCTATATATCGCGTGGCAATGGGACAGATACATCGTTCCACAGAACGTATTTCTAGTTGGTATTTAATTTTATGACAATAAACTTATTCAGTGTTTTCAGAATACCTACGGGCGGGTAAAGAAAGCTGGTGCAAGGAAAAAATTATGTGTGATGAAACAATGATGAAACGATGAAACAATACATGCTGTGCTGCAGCCAATTTTGTCTTTGAATGAAAATGGTTGGTTGTCATGACAACAGGGGTCTTCAAAAGAAAAATTTACATGTATAGCCCGGGTCCGAAAATACGGGGTAGATGAAAACAGCGTGCAATTACCTTTTGCGAGAGCCGAATTATAGTCAATTTTGTCCCAAAATTCGTTGCCATGGCAACGGGTGTCGGCAGGAGAGAAATTTAAATGACACCACCAGATAGCCCGAGTCCGAAAATGGGGGGTAGGTGCAAACAGCGCGGAATTATCTTTCACGGGGGCCGAGTTATAGTCAATTTTGTCTCAAAATTCGTTGCCATGGCAACAAGGGTCGGCAGGGGAAAAATTTAAATGACACCATCGGATAGCCCGGGCCCGAAAATAAAGGGATAGGTGCAAACAGCGCTCAATTATCTTTTACGTGGACCGAGTTATACCGCTTTGAAGTCCCCATAGGCCGTAATGCAAATTTTTAAAAATTGGGGTAAAATAGGAGAAGGAGTTATCAGATTTTTATCCCAAACAATCTCGATCTTACTTTTCGTCTCCCGAATCACTGTGCAAAATTTCATCAAAAATCGAATCAAAACTGCGGCCGTAAGAGTGTTTACAAACAGAATGACAGAATGACAGAAGTGATTTTATAATCTGTCTCATGCTATGCTATAGCAATGGGACAGATAACAAAACATCGCCTAACATCCAGTTGGCTGACAGTGACGCAATCAGCAACATACTGTCATATTTGCTATGAAATAGTTACTGCTCTATAGTAAACGAAACATTCTGTCCAAAGCAACAAATGCAACAAAATACATGCATTTCAGTGCAGATTCTGCTGATTGTCATCCACTTTTTGGCACACCATTTACACTATGTTACATAGATGATTTTCCCGACGCATCTTATACGCACCGACATTTATAGGCAGTTGTTCCCCGAGCGTTATATGTTGGACGGATATGGAGCGAGCTTCGCTGTCAAGCTGCTGCTGCTGCTGCTGCTGCTGTTGATAATGATGATGATGATGATGACGCGGAGACAAGACGACTGTCGACTGACTCATGTTCTTGTGAGCAATCAGTCTGTTCAGTCGATCGTTGTCGTTGCGCAGTGACGCTATCTCGCCCTGCGATCGACGTAAACATGACAAAAACGTCAGTTATTTACCACTTATAACGAGCTGCCGAAACATCTAAAAGCATTCTCCGATTTCCTGGCTGTTTCTCTCGAATGACCAGAGATCGCATTGGATTGCTTCCAGACGTTTTTGGAAGACCAGGACCAAAACTTTGCATGCAGCATTAAATGTTTTAACGTATTTACGTATTGTTGAAATACACAATTTATATAGCGCAGAGGCAAAAAAGTTTCTAATGCGCTATTGCGTCAATGTTAATAAACAGCAAACAAGATTTTTTTTTAAATAACCCAAAGGCAAGAGAGTCGGATCACTCAAAATAGTCGGGCAATGTATTCCAAACGCTAATACGGTTCCTAAGCATGAACAAGACGACATGCTGCGGTGTGAGTGAAATTATTTTCGGCTGCAGGCATCGCGCACTGTACGTTTTTGTTCAGTTCATATTAGTGTACATGTAAACTGGCCTTGAGTTGTCTGATGGCGTCTTGCATCTGATGTAGTCGATGTGCTGAAGACAGAGCCTCCAGCTGAACGTCGGTTAAACGCAGTTCCTTCTCACGAAGTTGCTGCTGCAACGCGCTGATGCCGTCAGCATCCACGCCACTCAGGTTCACACTGGGTAACCTGCGTAGTACGCACCAACAACGCGCACGTAACAAGTACTCGTATGAATATAAATATGTATGAATATCACAAGATAGTTTTTTACAGCGCAATACGTGTAGCGCAAAATGCGGCAAGTTGTCCGTCCGTTTGCCTGTCCATTCATCTGTCTCCATAATGATGATCTATTGCGACTACACCGGAACGTAACTGCATAAAAGAATAATTAGCTTAAAGTATCATTCGCAGCTCAAAGTGCCAACATCGGCGACCTGCTGCTAGGAAAAAATCCCAAAATTCAGACACTTATTTACCACCAATTTAATGTGTGGCATCACCCGGGACTCCGGGAGCACGACTGTAAACATCACTAAACTACACGCATCGCGCGGTCGTTCACTACGAAAGTAGAACACACTAAGTGTTGTCACTTGAAATCGTTCTTGTGGAATACATATTCGATTCAACTATTTGATACTGTTTTTATCAACCACAATATCATGTACACATAAGCCTAAATAGCGGTTAATTTCGTGCAGTAAATAAATGGAAAACGCATAGGCCTACGAGAATGCTGAAGTCAAAGACGGCCTGATGGTAGCGACGTCTGACGGTGACTGCAGGTTGCCGCAGCTCGACAGAGTTAGTGATGCGTCGACGTACAAACTCGACGAATCCGAGTAGGTATCCGATGCTGAACCAGTTCGTTTCTTTCGCCATGGCAACGCTTTGCCGAATGAGCCCAGCTGCAAAATGACATAATCCATTCACAAGCACGTCATCAAATAAAGTTCAGACGTGGAATAAAATCAACTGCCAGCATCGTAAATAGTTAGGCCTACCCAACTCAGCTGACAATATCATTACACATAAATCGCAGTATGGTATCAACTTATTTGATAGAACTACGAATTGCAAACTTAAATCTCAGGTTAGCAATAATTTTCCTACTAGACTAAACGTGAAAAAATTTTTTACCTTGGCTATCAGAAAAACAAAAACCATTTTCATGGGTAATTAAAGTGCGTCTTCGACAGTATCATTGTCATCATTATACACATATTTAAAATAAGTTAAATGTAAGACTATCGCTAGGTTCACGTGAGTAAATATGTCAGTTGTTACATGTCAAATGAGTACATGTTCGGGTGTGAGTGGGAACGGGAATGTTTCCATGAATGTGCCCGAATACTGACAGCGACAGTGCAAGTCAAACGCCAAGCAAGCGGCAACAAAGATTATTGGTCATCCGTTTCTGTCATCCGTTTACAAATTTAACTCAGCATTTAACAACGAATCAATGTGCCTGGAATAAGAATAAGATAACTCTGCTAATGATGAGAGCGACAGAAATAAAGCGGAGACCAAACGAACCCAGCTTTTGTGTTTCTTGGTCGAGTGATGATCGTTTGAAGCGTCATCGGCGCCGGGCGCGTCTTTCCTGAACTCAGTCTTGATGTTGTCCGCCGACCGGTGATGCTGCTGCTGCTGATGATGATGATAATGATGTCGTGACTTGAGACTGTCCGTGCCTGATGATGAACCGACCGGTGACTGACAGCGGCCATTGTCGAGCATCAAGTGTGTGTAGTTCTGCTGACGAAGTGAACCGATCGTCGCTCGCAGTTCGTTCAGTTCCACATCCTGCAGCGTGAAAATGGCGATTTCCAGCATAACAGAATAAGTTTTGCACGATGTGGCCTCTAGGTTTACAAACTGAATGTCGTAAACAGCACAGTAATTACTGTTCATTCGAGATTGGTAAATTGCATTGTTTTAACTCGTCTATCGGCTGTAGCCTACTATTATTGTTATTATCTATCTGCATAATGCCAAATCATACGCCGAGAGTCAACAGAGTAAATCACAAAAAAACGTCCTTACTTTACCTTCGAGGTATAGACGCCATCGGAAGACAGCATCCATCGCTCAGGCCACCAAAGAAACGTCATAGCCTAACTGTCTCATTTTCAGAGTTCATTTTGTTGTAATAATGTAGATAAAGCCAACAATTTGATAAAATAATTTTTATGCTGCTCGGTCTGTTTACTTCTTTATCCGAATGTTATAACTTTGATACAGAGTTAGTTAGTCATATATTATTGCCAGGTTCAAACGAGGTAAAGCTGTGGATTGTGCGCAGAACATTTTACAATTTTGTCATCCTTCTGTTTCAGTCATTTTAAGTAAATTATTTACTATAATGTTGTTGTGTTCCTATGTCCAGCAAGGGTTCAGATATAGCTACATTGTTTCAATACCTAAAATTAAAGATAGTTATAGTAAGGCCATGACTTGCGATGACTTTAGGGGGATCACAATCAGTCCTATCTTGTCCAAATCCTTTGAACACTGCATCCTTAATCGTTTTCAATTTTTCTTCTGTACCTCTAATAACCAGTTTGAATTTTTTAAAAAGCTTTAGCTGTAGCTTTGCTATTCGCACCGTTCATGGTTTTGTTGATGATATTGTTAGTAAGGGTGGTACAGCGAGCAGCTGTGCTCTTGATATTTTCAAGGCGTTTGATAAAGTCAATCACCACGCTCTTCTGTTGAAGTTAATGGAAAGACTTGTTCCGATCGAACTGTTGAATTTGTTTGAAAGTTGGCTTGGTAATTGTTTTTCGTATGTTAAGTGGAAGAGCCCATGGTCTGGTTGCTTTAACCTTAGTTTCGGCGTTAGAGCTGCGCGAGTATTGTGACTCTGAATGGAATAACTCTGCAGTGGTCATATAAACTTCGATATTTGGGTGTTCATATTGTGCGATCCTCTCGGTTTAAAATCTCTCTTGATTAGCCCAAACGCTCGTTCTATCGTGCTGCGAACAGTGTTTTTGGCAAAGTTGAGCGTGTTGCCTCTGAAGAAGTTACTATACAGTTGTTTAATAGTAAATGTGTTCCTGTATTGCTTTATGGACTTGAAGCCTGCTCGCTTAGTAAGTCGGATTTGAGTTCAATTGACTTTACATTTAACAAGTTCTTTATGAAATTATTCAGTACAAATAACATTGAAACTGTTAAGAGTATTCAGTTGTGCCTTGGCATATCCTTACCCAGCGCTGTCTTGGGTATTAGATCAGTAAAGTTTGAACAGAGTTTCGGGCTTTTCGCTCGTTAGTTAAGGCTTTCGTCTATTTGTGTCACCTTATTGTTACTCTGTCTTACCGTCCGCTGTGTTGTTAACTATGTTTATGTTTTTCCTTACATGTGCTACCATTGTATGGTTTATAAAGTTGAATATATATTAACAACTGACTTTCCAAAGATCTGTTATTGGATCGTTCAGCAATAAACCAGCAACAGAACTATAAAACGTTATGTCTAAAAACACACTAATCTAAATTAGTTTTACATATTGATATTTAACATATTGAAATTAACCACTAGGCTATCCGTTAAAGATGTAGGCCCAATCTTAAATAGCTGGGTGTATTTTACATGCTTGTAACTCGTCAGAAGTTGACTCGCCGAAGTTCTAATAAATGTCCCACCAACTGTCTGACAACATGCTTTATACAAAAGAAAAAAACTTGGTACTTGTATATTCTTAATGGTTTATTACTAACCTTCTTGTTGGCAGTTAGAGCGAGTTGTTGCAATCGTTGAGTCATGTTGGTTAGACTCTGCTCGAATGCAAGCACAACTTGCGCCTGTACGTCACACAACAGATCGCTATCACTGCGGCAAGACCGTCCTAATAGCCGTATTATAGGTATTGCCCGTGCGTCTGTCCTTCTGTCCGCCCGTGTGGTTTCTTAATTCGAAAACAAAAGGGCGTACAAAAACCAAAAATTGACGTACAGCGTCCACAAAGTAGTCCATGTGCCAGATGAGAAATCGAGCTAACATGAAGTCAAAGATCTGCATGAACATGGCTTGACCTAATTGATTGCAAACGCATGACGCTAAGAAAAGAGAAAGTGGACTTTAAATCAAAATTCTAAATAAGTAAGTTCTGTATGTGCGTACGTACACAATTTACGGTCGCATTTCATATCGGCAGTGAGGCAACATCTTTGCTTGTTACTACTACTAATATTTGTTGCTGTGTGCAGCATTTCCTTAGGCTACTTATTCACTGGCATATATCAAAACATACAGAAAGTGAAAAAAAACAGAAAGTTAGGTAATTGGTAGTAATTACATTTGTGTTTAGACTGCTGCTGAGAGATACGATCTTCAATTGTGCAGTGGCTAATTCTTGGCGTAGTTTCTGGATCTGAAATTAAAACAACTACATAGTTAGTGTACATAAACTGGCTACAGGAAATGAAGTGAATCGATCACAATGACGTAGCCTGCGAATCAGTGTTTACCGAAATAACCGCAGGGAAACGCGCAATCTTGCATTAGTTTGAATATAAAAATATCGTTATTATTTTGCTCAACTATTTTCGCTAGAGCTGCAAAAGTTTGCAATTAATCACGCGATTAATCGTTGAAAATAATGGCGATTAATTAAATCTAAATTGTAATTGTTGAATTTTCGATTAAAGCCAGTTCAATAAGAAAGCATTATAAAGAAAACATTATTGCTGATAACTTAAGAAAAGTTGATAAAAGACGCACAATAGCCACTGTTAGTTTTAACGGAAATTAACAAGTGATTAGTCGTTAATTTTGGAAAAGTTACCTGTTAGTTTTTTAATTGTCACTAGCTTCAAATTTTTTTGTCATCAATTGCAGAACTGTGCTACCCATGTGTATGCTTGAAAGATTGCTTTATGATTAATTAGTTTTTTTTCAATTTTTGTCAACTACTAGCACAAAGCCGCAAGCTTGAAAACTAAACCATTATTATTACGGTTATGCAATTGTTCAAGTAATAAAAGTGTAATAAGTTTAAATCAAAATTCGAGTGCAATCACAGTTAACTGTGTGAATTACCTCTTGATCCTGGAATTCCTCCGTCTACAAAGCACAGAACAAATCGTCGTTGTAAAAAAAATAAAATAAAATATTTTAGAGACAACAACGCTCATGCATGCTATCTATATTATTCACGTCGCACTGATTAATAAACGATACTACACTACTTCGTATTTTTTCCTGCTAGCTTGTTCCAGAGTTAAGCCAATTTCCATCGACAGGCAGTTACGTTACGCTGCGGCGCGTTGCAAAAATCACATTGCGTTGCGGGCGATGTATTTTACGCAACATTTTGGACGTTCCCTCGCAGACGTTGAAGCTCGAATTACTGTATTCCAATTTCCAAGTAAATTGACCTATTCGGCTACGACACATAAACGTTACAGATAGATGGACAGACGAACGGACAGACAGACAGACAGACAACTTGCGGTGGCAATACTAACAGAACGTTGCGATCATACATCTTACCGTTGAACAGACTGGCGAGGAGGCGGAGCTTAGCGACGCCTGCGAACCGTGTGCTACAAAATACATTGCACATTATGTTCAATCTTTATAAAAGTAACTAACGATAGAATCAATTACAACAAATCAACAACGCAATTAACCACTTAGCATTAATATATAAATGTGTCTTGATTTACTGACTGATTGAGTAAACAAATAGCTGAAGAAAAATCGTACTGCACAAAATACGTGAAATCTTGAAGTCAGTATATTAGTCGACGTTCTGTATTAATGCATTCTATTAAAATTTCATATTAACATACTGTCTTGTGTCTATGACAGCCGACCTAAATGTATAGCCTGTATAGCCTGCACTATAACTGGTAGAATTGGAGCAGATAGTTACGTGTATCGTTGTCGGATAGTGTGCTGAGTTTCGGACTCCAAGAAGGAGGCAAACTATTCGGAGGTCCGGGGACGTTGACACAGAACGAGGAAAATCCAGCGGTATCGGTTGAGTCAATGTGCCTCGGAGCCGGCATCATATGCGCCGCCAGTTGCTTTGAGCGGTGCTTGGGCGATTTATCCGACTTCATGCGAGGCAACTGACCGGGATCTTCCGCCGGCGTACTGCCGACAGCCAAGGGTCCACAAACAGACTGCTTGGCCGACTGGTCTCTGTTCAGCTGTGGTGAGGAGACGCCGCCGCTCGTCCAAGCACTGCAGGCGGCAGTCGTCATCACCGGCGTGGGTGGCGGCGACTTGGGCGGTCGCAGGCGAGTCGGCGGCGGCATCGAGCCCTTGTTGTAATTGCTCAATCGCTCTCCTTTCTTCTCCTGCTCGCTGCTGCAAGCGCCGAGTGCCGCTGACTGTGACGATGACGAGATCTTAGACTTAGAGGACGCGGATGAGCGGGATGGTGGAGCGATGCGGCTGAACATTGCTGTTGCCGCTGACCTGCTGACAGCAGACGGCGGCTGGTCAACGGTGCCACGCTGTTCACGATCGTTCATCTTTGCCGCTCTACGTCCATCAGCGCCCGTCCGCACGCCGCCGCTGCTACTCTGCGTCGAGGCAGCAGGAAGCACGACCACATCGACGTCAGTGAACACAACTCGACGCGGTGCCGCGGGACTGGACGCGGTCTGGTCATTGACGCACCTCGGCGGCAGGGTGGAACGCGCTGGACCACCGCGACGAAAGCGGTCTGCACTGCCGGTGCCCGTATCGTCGAGGGCGGTGACTGGTGGCGAGGCGCGACGACGAGCGTCGACCGAGTGACGTGCGAACCCGCCACGAGCGATCACGTGATGCGCGATGACGTCATCAACCCGCGTGACGTCATCGCCGCCATCCACACTACCGACAACCACAACAACAGCACGCACGACATTACACCACAGCTCTATATATGTATTCACTTCTGCTTCCAGCTATTGATACTTTTTCGCACGCCACGGCATAATTACGATAAAATGCTGTGTTGGTTCTCTGGCTCTTGATTATCATCAGTAGCGGTAAAAAAGCAACGAAATACAGCGAAATTTCTGCAGGTCGGAGGCCTTCAACTTTTATCAAACCACTACCTATACCATCGGCGCTTTTGCTTGCCATTTAGGCCACCAAATCTTAAGTAAATCGCCCAACCAAAGTACTTTTTTAGTAATTTTAGTCATTCACCGTCCGGAAATGTGGACAGCCGCGTTATTGTGCATTCCCGGTCAGAGTCAAATACCGGATTCTGTACTGAGTGTACTTTTAACATTTTCCAGCAAAAGATGGTCCGGGTTTCATGTTAACTAAAGCGATGGGTTCACAGACAGTACAAATACAGCAGCTGACATCGACTCGGCTTATATAGCGTGCGCACAAGAACACACTAGTACAGAGTAGATGTCTTGAGTTGAAACAAGCGACCAGGTGTTTGACTTTGACGCTGTGTGATTGAGTGTCTGCTCGAGACTACAGTTATGTAAACAAAACAACACGTGAAAGCAGCCGTCGCGGAGCAAACGTTTAGGACAACTTTCGCTATTAGTGTCCATCGCCGCTCTGTTTAACGCCAAGCAGATAACAGGAAACTAGAATGTTAGCCTACATGGATACAGTGAATAAATCGATTAACCCACTCCCACTACTGCACAGCATCCTAAATAAAGAACACCTAATCTGACGGTACATCATAAAATAAGTCATGCAGCAATGGAAATGAAATCGGTGGCATATCTCCTACATTCCTAATCGTCCCTTTAAACTCACGAAACATCGCGTCCCGTGCAACAGAACATCTATAGGCTTACTTCATCATACGTTTAAACTTCTTAGACAAAAGTGAGTTTTTTTTAATTTTCGTTCCCAGTCTACTGTCAGCTGTCATTTTCACACATCGGTTTAGTACAATTGCACATATCCATAATAAAAATTTGTTAGGCATTGCTAGCTGAACTACCGAGATGCAGCTATGTGCAACTTCGCGCATAAGTTTACTGCAGAAAACATTCATCAACGTTCGGACAAAATTCCGCAGAAAGCGCCGCCTGCATAGGCCTACTCACCTTCAAGTTTGTGAAACGCACGACTCCACTCGATCGTCGACGCGGCAACCAGTAGGCCTATAGCTTGACTCATCCGTACAACAAGCATATCCTACGACTAGGACTTGTTGATACCGTGCTAAACGGCGGCCGCGGAGCCAGTAAGTCAAGTGGCGCCGAGAGATCGCCGACGATCACTAAGCGCTATCGCCGCAATCTCGACGTCGTATAAAGACTTATACTCCGTTTACACGAGGAAACATATATCGCTAGTAATCGTTAGTGTGTTTTATTGTTTTTATTTGGTGTGTTTATGTGTGCTAAAGTGAGTGTATGGGTGCTTGAGTTTTTTCTTAGTTTACTGTTTCTGTGTCTGTTGCTTGTCTGCCGTATTGGCGAATAAACGTACTCATATATGAAGCACATATGAAGCACACGTACAGCAAGCTTAGAGCAAACTTGAAGCAAACTTAGAGCACACGTCGTGCACTCTTAGAGCTAGCTAGCTTCATAACGCGGTGTATATATGTGTGCTTCATGTATGCTTCTTCGTGTAAACGGGGTATTAGGCTAACGAACGGACGGACGTAAAACAGTTGCTGGTGCGACGCCGCAGGCTGCCGTTGGTGGTCGAGGGTGTCGGACAGTCGCCCGCACGGACATATTCCCGGTATGAACTATGGCCTGCTACTGCAGGAGCGGACAGACGCCCGTAGGGCAATTAGCGGCAATTAGCGTCACGGTGGACAGACGCCCGCCTCGCAGACAGCCGACTTCATAGTCTAGGCTTGCGCAAGGTCAAGCCACCTTAGAATCTGACTTTTGGACAGAGTTTACTGCTTAAAAGCCGTCATTCTGAATGATTATTCTGCTAGATTGTGCTCTTTAGCGGGATCACGCGACGGCTGCTGTTGCAATTATCCAATGCCAATGGTACCAAATCCGTCGGCGAGTTTCCCGGAGCTATTGGACATTGCATCCGTCTATAATGGCATTGATATGTTGACTATAAATGTAATAAACTGTCTGGATGTGTTGCTATAGATTTACTGTAAGAAAGTTGTCTTTTCCGTAAAAAAATCATGTACTTTGCTTGCGTCAGTTAATCGATTAAAACAATTTTTTGTTAAATACTGCGTTAAAATATAAATATAATTACACACTGTATGACAACGTAATGAATATACCTCGTCATTATGTTTAAGCTTACAAAAAATGTCAAGTCAGTGCACTTTTGCATATTTCACATACATTCTATAATAGTTCTGTGACAGGAGTGAGTTAAGTTCACAATCAGAACGCAAGCAACGCGTTGGCGTGTCTACGGGCTATTGTCCTATGTTGCATCCTCGTCGGCGGTAGCAGGCCATAGTTCATACGGGCAATTTACCGTGCGGGCGTATATCCGTGCGGGCGAATGTCCGTACGGGCGATTGTACGTTCCCCGGTGGTCAAACAATAGCCCCATGCAGAACATGCTTGCTGCATCATCACTTATCCATTCAGAGAACATCTTCTCTGCCGTCATCATGCGCTTCTTATCATCGCTCGCACTGATTGATAACGTTTAGAATCCGCCGTGCATCGAAGTCTGTTAGCCCTGCCGTTCAAACTCTCTCGTCCCAGTGCATATTCAAGATAATGCAGACTATACGCATTAGCTGAACAGCAAAAAATGTCACAATCGTAAGCATATTTGCGTCAATTCATGATTTCACGGTTTTTCTTCGACTGACCGAAAGCTGCAAAGCTGCAATTCGTCAAACAATGCCGCAAACGAGAGTTAGGGATCGACCTGGAAATGTTGGACTTTGATGTAGGTCCTACAGGACAAACGCGAGCCAGGTGTTGCGTAGTCGTTGGTTTCGCCTTTGCACGCCAATAACGTATACTAACGTGTTGTTTATGTGAATGCTGAATGGCCGACCACTGACCATAGCTACCGAACTGCTAAGTATCTGCATGGTTCGTTCCATGAAAAACGACTCTAATGCAATGTCCACTAAATCTGGCAGCCAGTCATCATTACAAGTCTATCGGCAAAATCATCATAGGCTAGCATAATCTTGTAGTCTGTGGGGGCTCCTACGAATATCTTAGGGAGGATGAAAGATTAGATGTCTGGTTTTCTGTAGTCTATGTATCGACTGTAAGTAAGTAGGTAAATAAGTAAGCAAATATGTAAACTAGAAGGCGGACGTGAGAGTGTATATCTCCGCCAACTTGGCTTATGACCTTTCGGGGTCACGTGACGTCATTGGTCACATGACCATTCGACTCGCGGTGGTCGACTTCCTATAGGTGGTCCATTGCGACCATGCGTCTATCTGGCACCGTTATAGAGATATGGCGCCTCAAAGTATATGTACAGTACACAAACAAACACACCGAGACACAGACGGACACCCAGAACGACGGACAGAACGACCAATCTCATAATCTCCTCCAATGTTCACTAACGTTTACACTTGGCGGCGATAAGTTAGAAAGCGTGGTTGTCTGCATGGGTTTACCTAGATCTTGTTTTCAATTTTTTGAGAAAGGCAATCGGATTGACGAAGAAACGACTGCTTGCACCCATTCAATCGCATGGTCGAATAATGCTGGCACCTGGTGAATAGGAGAGGCTATTGGACTAAGCACGCTGCACACGTAGTCTACACCGACGTTAATCGTGCTTGTGAAAGGAATGCCATAAAAAATTATAAAAGCGACAGAGAGGATGAAGTCGATTTTGCAGAGTCTATATAATAACTCATTCACGACTACAAATGTCGGACGAAAAACTGCTGAGCATTAATTTTCGGCGGTGAGGTTAGTGGTTAACTTGATTCGGCGAAAAAAACACGAGACATGTAAAAAGAACTGCTTCAGCACCAATCCCAAAAGTTTAATTTTTAGGTGCTCGGCTCAACCCAGAGCAAATCCGAAAAATCTCTTCATTATGGTATACAAAAAAGTCGAAAATAACATCAGTAGTAGGCTAATATCGAGAACAATCGAACTTATTACCGACATTGGTTGTCTGACGATAAACCACGCGTCCTGAATCCGTCGTGTGTCAGTTCTTGCTCAGCAGCAGCATGATATCTGGCATCCAGTCGTGGAGAGTGTTCTACTAGACGCTGAGCTGGCGGACTGTTGAGCGTCGGACTGGTCTTGCTGGTTCTCGTGACGTCAGAGCGAAGTGGCTGCAGCCTGGGTGATGACTGGGCGGCATGACGTCGACTGCTGGTCGGTGGTGACGTCACCTGACACGCCTGTGATGCGGCGCTGCTCGGCGGCTGAGTAACGTCATCAGACAGGTGCCCGTGCCGGTCACGTGACTGCGCCGAGTGATGATCAGACTGTGTAGGTGACAACAGCGCACGCTGACCGCCGTCTGTCACACCGCATCAGTTCAGTTCAGCTCAGTAACAGTAACAGCATTGTCTTTCACGCATTTGAATAGTTGATGCTTAGATGGTTAAATGGTATAGCTCTTTATGGGAAATCCATTTCAGAGCTACAGAGCGACGCCTGCCATATGGAATCACAGTGTTACCTGACACCCGACACAAGCGAACGCGCCCCGCCATAACCCCAGCCAGATAGGCTAGTACTTGATTTACCTATTCCGTAAAATCGTCACCAGAATTTAACGGCTTTCTCTTTAAACCACGTCCAACCTTTCCACAAAATGTCATCACACTTTTTAGCAATACAGATCATAAACAGACGGTCCCATAAAAACACGTCGGCGAAAAGAACGAGTAGGCTTATATACACTGTGTTTCAAAAAAACGCGCACCCTTTTTATTTCTTTCATAATTCACTCAAAGGATGATCAATTTACACGAAATTTTTACCAGAAGAAATGCTAATTCAAAATATATGGACAAAATATGGCTGTTAGTTAAATATTCTTTGCTAGTTGTGATGTAATGCTGACATCATAGCGTGGCGCGAGTACAAACTGGTTTGTCACAAC
>Ga0056128_1000982_pt1 | contig 29739 bp, 16 predicted proteins | sample WorMetLIZISLAND2_FD_71113 | JGI IMG/M metagenome (GOLD analysis project Ga0056128, IMG submission 71113) | Marine gutless worms symbiont microbial communities from Max Planck institute for Marine Microbiology, Germany - Olavius geniculatus... ... | reverse complement strand
TATGATAAGCAGCATGTATGTACCTATCTGCAACCGTTTTCACATTATTCGAGCCAATAACGGCAAAATGACGTCTTTTTAAGGGGGGTACCCCTCTTCGACGCCCTCGTTCGAAGGGAACCCCTGCACTCAGTGGCACGAAATTTTGTCACGATAAACTAGAGACCTGGGGCAGTCCACGGTGAAGATTTCGTGATCCTAGCTTGCACCGTTTTGATACAGCTCACGAGTGTGACGGACGGATGAACAGACAGACGGACGGACGCCCAGACGATGGCAAAGACGCGCAAAGCATTCTGCTTTCGCGCGTAAAAACTAACATTTAGGTGTAGTTCGGAGTCATAAACCCCGCCATCTCTCTCAACCACGTCGTTACTGGGACCATGCCAAGGTAATCGACATAGAAACTTATAAAGTAACGGGATAAACCGATAGATAAGGTAAGCGATAGGCCTACACATCAGGAAAGTACAAACTGAACAAGACATGTCGATGAACCGAGACGAAGGGTCCTATCAACTGCCACACATCTATGATTGCTTACTGTCCGCCGCAGCGACACCTAGTGGACAGTCGTTCCGACGAAGGAAGCCGTTGCCAAACGGAGACAAAATGAACAAATTATGCTGGTAATTTTGATGGACGTTAGCGTACACTGTAAATTAAAAGAACTGCCTTAATCATAAATTAACTAAAATAATTTAAATTAAGTTTCTTGATAAAACGTGCAGCATATTTGCGAAGTACAAACAAATTCTATAAACAATAAAAAAATTGGAAATATGCGTGAAATGATAACAATAAGCCTAAATAAAAATATACCTGGTCCATTTTGATTCTCTTCCTGAGTTTCAGTAACGCCGCGCCTTTCTCTAACACCGCCCACGGACAATGCACTTTCACGAAGTACGCGTTCTTGTCGGACGAATCCTGAACAATTAAAATTATTTCACGACATATTCACAGATCAGAGACATTTCCCACATATAGAAAATTTACAAGAAGCGACGCGGTCCTTGTTGTGCTGAAGACATGTCTTATTCTGTTATACGCGACCTTTTTATGAAAATTTTTTCTGTTCAGCTTCGGTGTATTTTCCCAAAATATTTTCACTCGCTATTATTGTTTCGAATCTTTTGTCGTGGATTCTATCTGAATTTGGTCGCCGACGATAATCGCTTACGTTATCTCGACCGACAAACTAATACCATTTTCGATAGTCTAAAACGTGAACTATAGGGGTAGAGAACTGCTGAAGGTGCGATTAATTATTATGTTTGGGAATGTTCGCCAGATTACATCGCTATAAGTTGCGCAATCGTTGCTAATTTCGGAAGCTGAAACTGATGTTGACGATGATCATACCTCTATATCTTCGTGTTCCAGTTCCAGTCCCGCTTCCGTCAGTCCTTCTTCGAAGTCTTTTCTTTTCTCTTCCTTCTCCTGGTCGGAGGCCGTCTCCCTGCCGTACACGAGAATGTAGTCGATTCGTTTTTGCTCCGCACTGCGACTGAAGAACATCGTGTCACGATCTCTCCGCCTCTTCTGCTCGTCATCCAACAACTGCTTTATATCACTCGATTATGAGGCTGTCCCAATGAAGGTTAAAAATTAAAGGTGGTGTACTATAGCTCTTTACGGAAAACCCATCGCAGTAACGGAGCTACGGAGCGTCACCTGCCATATGGACCATACAGTATTACCTGCGATCTGACGCAGGTAAACGCGCCCCGCCTTAATCCCAGCCAGACAACCTGGTACTCCATTTATCTACCTCAGAGGAACGGAAGGCTGAGTTGACCTTAGTGTTGGTTGTCGGCGTAACGTTGATATCCCAAAACATCCAAAGTAACAACGTAGCATCGATGAAAACTGAACAGTAGGCCTATAATTATAACTCAATATAATATAATATAAATATAATATAACTGAATATAATTCACCTCCATCTTTTCTTCATCGATCACGTTGCCATTGTCTGAAAACAACAACGGCAAAGAACGACGATTAAATAAAATCCAAGATGGCGGCGGCCGCGATGTTGGATAATAGTTTATTAGAATTTTTTAAGGATTCATCGTATTAAACTCTGAGGCTTTTAAAAAATTATTTTAGGTTGTTTTAAATTTTGTGGACACATACGACGAGACAGAAGTTTCAAAACCCAGGAAGAGAAAAAAAGATCCCATACAGTATAAACCATTCTCCATGTTACGGCCCTTTATAAAGTGAATAGCGTGACGTCCAAACTCTCAAATCACGTTAAATATACGATATTAAATGTAACGAATTAAACAACATAAATAACTAGATTTTCGAAAAACAAAATTGGTTCAGAGATGACACGTTTAGCTTGCAGAGGCAATTAAACCGCTTTGGCTTAACAAGTCAATCAATAAATCAAAACTGGCTAAGTAGCAAAGTCAAGCAACTACAACTACACACCATGTCAAAAGTCATTGACGATAAAGACCGCCAGTGTAGTTGTGGGTTTAAAGGCGGTCTGGCAAAAAGATTGCAATTCTACCCCTGTTCTCCAATAGACAGCATTCTGAAATTAATGACTGTCTAGAGAATAGCAGGGAAGATTATTAAAACTACCATTATTGTTAATTACATGTGCCCACATATAATGGAGTTCTTACAATTTTAGGTTTAGCTCGTTTTTTGCGTTTCTGTAAAGATTAAACTTACTGTTCCATTATTATGTGTTTGTGTGCATTTTGCCTGGAAAGGCCGTCTCCGAAATGACCTATACTGTGTCGGGCGGGACGATAAACCCTACTCACTCACTCACTCACTCACTCAATTTTCCTAGAAACACCTGCAAATTTTTAGCAAAAAAAATTATGTGTGCTCGGAATTTCAATTACGCTCCCAAATTCCTCAAAATAGGGCTTTTTATATCTTAGTTTTGTATTTCTAAGAAAGTAAAAAATACGTAAAGTCCTTCCCGAGCCTTACGGCCCATAGGGCGGCGCTGATCTCCGTTTCCTAAGGCCCTCAGCCAGACACCAGTTTTACACTGCTAAGAACACTTTTTGATCAAATTTTTTTGGGGGAAGGGAAGGGAAGCAAGTAAACTCTTTCCCATCTGTGCCTTTGACGCCGGGCGTATACTTAAATCACTAATTAGGTTTCACTAATTACTTATAAGATATCCAAAATCACAAAAAATGGCCAAAATCATGAAAACGTAAAGTACCAAAATCCCAAAAATGGGTCTAACGTTTTGCACGTAATATATCATCACACACAAATCGCAATACAAAACGTGAGCATAAAATCAATTCACCCAGCGGTAAAAGTCTCTGAAACTCGCGTACAAATCGTATACCGCAGCATAGCTGTAGCCGACAGCGCGCAAGGACTTTTATCTTGAGAACAACTGCTGTTGGGAACTTCTGCCAGGCTCGTAAAAAGCGTTGCTGTCGTTTGCGTTCAACAGTAGTAACAGGCGCAGTAGTGTCTAGATCATTCATGGTGATCCACGTTACTCTCTGTTGTTTTACAATCTCATCCCAAAAAAATAAAGAACGTATGATGCGGTGAAGTGAATAGCGCATTGAAATGCCGATAGAAGAACTCGGGTCCGTTAAGTGTACTACGTGCATCAGAAGGAACATGCGCCCAAAGCGAGGGAGGGAAGGTTGTAGTTTCTGTAGGTCGAACAAAAGTAATCGTCAAACTTGTCACATTTATCCGATGTGGGTGAACAAGACATTATATCACCTGCCGCGTTTCGTGATTTTGGTTGCTTCTTATTTGTGATTTTGTCACACAGTGTTTGTGATTTTGGTTCGGTGATTTCGGTACAAATTTTCATGTAATTAGTGATTTTGGTTGTTTCAATTGACGCCATGCACTGATTTTTGTTATCAAAGCAGTTAATCAAACGGGGCACTGGTGTTGACTGCGCTGTTGACACAGCCGGAAGGTTCTGCACTATCTGTGGCGATCGTCACCGACAGAGGCCTACGCTTGGTCACGCTTTGGAGAAGCTATAGCTCATAAAATTCGCGAGGCACGCGCGCCATGCACGCCAAACTTTCCTATAGATCTCTAACTTCCTAGAGAGTACGCTTCGCTACACTGGCGTCGTCGCGGGGAACAGAAGACAAATTGCCCCATAAACTTTGGTTTGCCCGTGTCGAAAATTTGCCTTCTTGTCAAAAAATTTTATTACTAAAATACAACATTTAAGACTAGAAATTTTCCATGTTGCGGAAGTTAGGCGTAGAATAAATTATTTAGAACAGCCAAACCATAATCTCGTGCCACAATCTCTTCTGTTGGAAAATAATTGCAACTTTTTCCCCACGACGTCGCTGACGCACTATAAGCCAGCATCATATAAGCCTACAAGTTAACTACAAATAACACAAAGTTTGGGGGAGACCACGAGTTGCAATTTTTCGACAGACAGCTGCTAATTTCTTACAGAGAATATATGGGTGCTTAAAAATTCAACTGTTGTTCTTTTAATTTTGTAAATGGGCGCAATTTTCAACCTCAAATTTTGTGTTGCTGAAAAATATATTTTCAAACAAGCTAAAATTTAGAGGCGGGGCAGTTCCCACTCCCCATGTTTGGAGGCCAGTGATCTTAATTGTTCTCTTGATTTGGCACTTGTTTCACATTATGGGCAAATAAGAAAGGCAGACTTATGATAGTTGTTTGTCAAGGCAAAAAAGTAAAAAAAAACAGCTTTGCAGTTGTTTACCTATCTCTGAACTTTTTTCTCTTCTGAACTTCACTTCATTTGCTGTGCATACAATACAGTGCACGCACACACGTTACACGCTGGACTGTACGAGTAGGATTGTAGCCTACATCGTCCGTTGTGTGGCAAAAATAAAAGTGTGCAGTTTTTTTATACCACCGTATGCAGAAAAATGCGTAGAATCTAGTGATAAAACTAAAAGCGTAATATTCGAAACCGTTGCTGAGATATAAGCATTCAAATTTAATGCATAAATGAATTAGCTTCTATATCGGGCGGTAAAAGTTCATAAGTAACTAAAAAAAAGTGCATTAGTGAATCAACTTTCTTGATCTGAGATCGATGCACACTGGAAAAAATGCATAAGTAAATTGAGTATCTGAAGCTAAGATCAATGCGCACTCAAAGAAGTGCATAAATGACAAAATTCAATTCACATAACATCGACACGCTTTGCAAAAAACTTCGCTAATTTCAAATAACTGTCACAAAAACAGTTTATGTCTGTAAAAACTAAATGTCTGTGTTAACCAACAAACAAATAAAAGCGTTAAAATAATAGTATAGGAGACCAGTGGATAGTAGCAGTGTGATTTGCATGAAAACATTCAATGTCGTTTTTCTCAAAACTATAGAACCGCCACTTATGTACTTTTACCACTCAACAGACGATATACCTTTCGTCATTTTCACAGGCGGATTTAGACACGTTCAGCATATTCAAACGAAATAGAAACGCCACAAAAAAGGGCCTTGTGGAAGCCGTCGCATTAATTTTCTGACATTATTGTACACAAACTTACCTCAAATTTAGCGTTACAACTGTGCATATGCAGCATTTCTGTTAGGGCCTGATTTTAGATACTCGCGGCTTTTAATTACCGATATATAGGTCAAAGAGCATCGTGCTGCACAAAAAACTTTAAATGTCACAAGATGCCACAAAGAGGCCCCTACAGGGCAGAAAATGTCGCGCGCTGCTCGGCATTCTTTGGCTAGTAAGGGCCCTTTTTGGGGGCCCTGTGAAAGCCCCCGTATTGTGGGGTCCGTCTTCGACTAAACTTAAGCTGAAAAAGGTGAATGATCAAAGACGGTGACGCTATTCAGGTTTTTTTTATAGAAAACCCATCACAAAGCTACGGAGTATCACCTGGGATATGAGATCACACAGTGCTACCTGCCACCCAATACAGGTGTACGCGCCCCGCGGTTTAACCCCATCAGCCAGACAGGCCGGTACATGATTTACCTGCCCCGGAGAGGTGAAAGGCTGAGTTGATCTTGGCGTTAGTGCCCAGATCCGCCTAGGACTGAGGCAGGAAAACAAAATATACCGCCGTGATGTGGCTGAAAAGTATCCGTAGCAGCAGCAGCAGCAGCAGCAGCGTTTGGTTCATGGTGCATCACATCATGATGATCAGGTTGATGCTGATCGTCGTGAGTTGGCTGTTGGTAGTTATTGCGCTCAGGTGTTGACATGTCTGTAGCGACCGCATACATCGCATAACAACATACAAACGACACTGACTCAGTTTATTGACGTTTCTTCGAAAGCTGCATGCACTGACAAAATGTTTTTTTAAATTGATTAATCTCCAAAAATTTATCCAAATTAATCGAATTATTACGATTGATTTTGCCTTTAATCAGAAAAACCACGCACAAAAACTGCAAAATTTAACTAGGCTTACTGGTTGCTGTTATCTTTCGCAAACTAAAGCAAACTCGAAAAAAGCAGTAAAAGTTTACAAAGTGCGGAATGTTAAACTAACACTAGCATCCCCCTATACAAGTATAAGTCTTGACAGCATGTTCAGTTCTTACGCAAAATAAGATTAGACTATTGTCATTTCATCGGACATTGTGAGCTGTAAAGCGTTAAGAAGTGAGAAGTCCGAAAGTAAGTTGATCGAATTTTAATCGATTAAAATTAATGTACGAATATGTTAAAAATTAATCGATTAACTAATTGTTAATTTTTGCAGCTCTGAATTTATCTGGTCTACACAATGAACTATGATAAAACGTCAGAGCACAGCACTATGATAAAGCAAAATACTTGCAGGCGACGCTCTGTTATCAGAGCGGTAGCTAAGCTTTTTCCTATAATAAACGTTTAAGTGCTAAGGTGAAAACTATTGCGTTGTGTGTACCTGATTCGGTCAATTCTATTTCGTCTGGACTGACTTCGTTTTCTACAATGCAAGATGAAAGTATAGTACAGGCTGGGTTCATAATTATTATTTGTGAGACGAGAATGTCAACCCTTGCAGAAGGCTAAGTATACTGCCCGAGGTGGCTTCAGTATCATGCATACAAAACACATTAAAAACCCTTGTGACCTTCACCACTGACCTTATGACCTTGATATTTAGTAAGCTTCTAGAGGTTATCGAGGTACATGTTCGAGCAAAATTGCACAAATTCAGCTGAATGCAGCGGTTTACGAGTTATTGCGTTCACAGGTAACAAAACTTAACGTCGATGTTGAAAACAATACTGTCGTCACTTTGGCGGACAGGGTATGTTAATTTGAGTACCGGCTTGCCTGGCTGTGTTTAGGCCGGGGTGCATTGACTTCTATCAGGTGGCAGGTAACGTAATACCCCGTCTACACGATTGAGCAGACATCAAACAAACGGGGAGCAAACGTCGTGCAGACATCCAGCAAGCATCGAGCAAGCATCGAGCAAACATCGAGCTGGCTCGTCCAGCTAACATATAGCCAGCTCGTCGAGCCAGCTTGATCGTGTAAACGGGGTATAACACTCGCATGTATATAGACGAGCGCTCCGCAGCTTTGCGATGCATTTCCCATCAACAGTAAAATACGCCACTTTACCTTCTAACTTCAACTTTTACGCCGAATGCCGATATGATATGCGGCCGTCAGTTAGTAGCTTGGAGTGTCAAAATTGCGTCATTCTAATTGATGTTTTTGCCGTCTGTCGACACTCACCGTTGACCTTGTAAACTGAAATTGGCATGCCTTTTCGGACCCAGCAAAAAATCCAAAATTTTGGTTTATATAAGAAAGGCGTGACAGAATACGGCAAAGTACTTACACATAAGCAATAAAACACACGCAATATCGGCAATAAGTGACAACTTTTTTGCATAAGTCAATTACATTATCAACTAGAAAGCAGTCAGAGCCCGCACACCTCCGCCAAGGCAATGTTGTTCGCTAGGTGTCAGCATCATCTTCGGTTTTGCAGCGGTTTCCCTTATGCCCCATTGAAAGCAATAGTAACGAAAATTTCAAAGTGATCCAAAATCCAGGATTCCTTCCGGATCACCCCCAAAATTGAACCGCTTGTAGTTTGTGCCATTCTCGACACATCTTCAAAATTTCAGACAAATCCGTCCATAACTTTTTGAGTTACCTTGCTAACACACAGAGAGACAGACAGACAGACAGACAAACAAAGTCTGGCAAAAAACATAACCTCCTTGGCGGAGGTAAATATTGTAATAATTCTTTCGGAAACCTAGCGTTTCTCCACATGCAGACAACGTTTACCGTTAGTTAATCCAACCACTGTGACGAAATTACACTTTTTCGCGTATAAAAACTTGCTTACATCGGCTACGGCTAACAAAGAACGGCGTCATTGAATGAACGTGATACGTGAGTAAACGAAAAAAAATTATGCGACTTCCTACTAGTGATTGATCAATAGCAACTTAGGCCCTATCTCGCACCGTTTAGCCACTGTGAGTACAGACGGACGGACGGACGGACGACAACCATGACAACAGCTCGACTGCTACTAAAGTACAGTCGACCAAAAAGTACTAACGTAGAAAAAAAGCAAGTAAATGCTCACCCATTGCGAAAGTTGCGGTTTCTTTGCAGTCCTGCGACGTATCCCAGGCGAAAATCACAACGGAATTGCGGCGATAGTGAAGCGGTCCTTCGCAAAGCTATAACATAGACGTAAGTATGCTATAGACGTCGTTACCTTGTGCTTTAATATGCACTCACGTAGCCTCTTGTAGTTTGCACCACTTGGCAGGTACTCTAGATAGCGTTCACACGAACACAACGCATATAATTATTAGGCGGAATCGCTCTAGAGCAAGCTATTCCGCCTACCACAACACATTTCTCTGTAGCGTGGTCTGTCGTCTGTCACATTCGCGCACCCTTCTTAAACTGTTCGACGGATTTAGATGTTATTAATTTCGACAAGTACACTTGCAGGGTCCAGTGACACATCCTGAAAGATGGGAGTCCCTGAACCACACAGAAAGCCTTGCAAAAGAAAGATTTGGGGATCAAAACCCCTCTCCCCGGCGAAAACGTGCAGTGGCAAATTCTTGTTGCCACTTGGCGAAGAAAAACCAGAAACGATTTCGCTTTTCCCCAATTACTTTGGATTTGTTATGATGGGCGTCAAGAAGACAAACTCCATTCCACTACGTTTTGTGTGGATGGAAAGTCAACGAATGACTTTGTTTCCTGCAAAAATGAAAAAGTACGGTTATTTGAAATTACTGCTGCTAGCTGGACATTTTTAGCGTTAGAAAATTCGGTCTAAAATCGCTTGAGGCTTGAGCTCTGCCCCATATCCCGCTGGGAAGGGGGATTACGACGCTTCCCAGACCATTAGTCAGGGGGCTACCTCGGAATTACTTAAGGAGCGTACAGAGCGACGTAACTGAACTGAGCTGAACTCGCCTATTGCCCATTGATCAATTCAGTTCAGTTCAGTTACGTCGTTCTGTACGCGCCTTTAGACTTTACCCCATCGCCGCTTTTCGTCTTCCAACAAGCCATAAAAATAACACTCTTTATATAAAGACGTGTACAAAATGGCAGAGATGAACTAAACTGATGTAGTACAATTCAGTTTATTTCTGTTGCTTTGTGCACGCCTAATTGACACTAACTTGCGTAAAAGGATACTTGACCAAATTTTCGCCAACGTTATGTGGGCGTTACGCAAGATTCTGAGGATCCCATACAACCGCCACATAACCAATGAAGAAGTCCGGTCCCGCTCGAATTACCAGCCGCTCTCCAGCATAGTTACAAGCAGACGGCTCCGTTTCTTCGGTCACATCGCCCGCCTGACGAAGATCACCATCGTGCCATTGCTGCCGCGATACGCAAGCCTCTTTCGGATTGGAGAAGGCCCGCAGGGAGACCCAGTTACACCTGGTTACATTCGGTGGAGGCAGACCTGAGACCTCTGAACATTGGTCTTTCTTCTACGTGGAGAAAAGCTTCTGGGCGGGCGGACTTGCGCCACATCGTGGACACGGCTACGCTCTGGAAGAGTACGCCATAAGAAGAAGGCCTATAGCCTATCTGCTACCGCCATAAAATAGGCTTGCAAAATTAGGCTAGTTGCTAGTCTATAGATCGGTCGATAAGAAAATCGATTACAAATCGGCCTACCTATAGTCACAGAGACCTGTAGTTTTGACTATCTTTTGCGGAAGCTTTAAACGAGACAAAGGCCTGTGTAGATACATAGGCTACAACGTCTTTAGTCACGCAAGCTACGTCAATCCAAAAACAGCGCACAGGCGAGGTCGCCTTAGGTTATTGCTGGCAATTGCTGCATGCTAGAGACGCCGTTGCGCCTGCGCGTGCAGTACCTATAGGGCGTATCAGTCTATATGATCATTAGTAGGCGGCTGTTAAACACCCAACTCCACTAGTTTCAGTGTTAATTTTGTCCAACAACAAGTCGTGCAACAATCAATCGATCGTTTATTTGTCATATAATCATTGCAAGTAAGATATTTGGCATTACACTGACAGGAACAATAGGCATAAAGCTCTTACGGAAGTCCAGAATAACAAACATAAGACTAGTTCAAACACAATTTGCATAAGCCTAAGCCTATAGGCTACAGCTGATGAACATCTTAAAATGTCTTGATCAGGGCTTGAATACCTAAGTTTTCAAAAAGAAAATTTCAAAGGTTTTTTAAAGATTTTTTTTAGGGTTTTAAAGATCTCAAAGATAAAAAAAGTTTCTCAGTGTCCAATAAACACCGTACACAAAATAACGACCCAGAACAAACATCTTACGCACAATCTTCTGACTAAACGACATAATGACGTGATTGGCGTCATAGCTAAAATATTACAATGAAAATATGAAATAAAATATGACATGCAAAAAAATCTAAGAAATCTAAAAATTAGACTGCTGACTTTTTTTCAGGTTTTTTTTAAAAAACCTAAAAACCTACGTTTTTCAAACCAATATTCCAGTCCTGGTCGTGAAGTTGTTCGCTTTCGATCTGTTATTCAGTGTTGTCGTTGTTGCACTGCCTGTTGTAGGCCAATAGAAAGTAGGCCTAGTTAGCCTATACTACAAAGTACAAACCCCCAACAAATACACACAAATGGAGTTTAGGCATTACTTAAATTACTCAGCACGGCACAGCTAGCGAAGCGTGCACACGACGTCCCCCAGCATTATGTACACGCGAACGAGATCTTCTCGGCCTTTTTTTACCGCTGCCATCACCTCACTTATAGGGTGTTTACACGATCCAGCAAACGTCCAGCATTAGCACGTGTATTTTGAACACATTTGCTGAAAGTTTGCTGGATCGTGTAAACACCTCATCACCTGGACAGTTTTTTTCGCGCGACAGCACGTGATGCTTCGCGCGTCTTAGCTATCGTTTAGGCGTCCGTCCGTTTGTCCGTCACACCCTGCAGCTCAATCAAAACGGTGCAAGCTAGAATCACAAAATCTTCACCGTAGGCTGCCACGAGGATTCTAGTTTTTCGTAACAAAATAATTTCGTGCCGCTGAGTCAGGGGATTCCTCTCGAACGAGGGCGTCAAAAAGGAGTACCCTTTCAATCGTTATTTGTGAATTTTGGTCGAAATTGCTGCATGCAGATAGACCAAGGCAACTCACGTCGCATGACGCGTCTCACGAGAATTAGCTCAGATTTTTACGCGTGAAAGCAGCTACTGCTTTCAGCGCGTCTTAGCCATCGCAATTCTGTCTGTCTGCCTGTCTGTCTGTCTGTCTGTCCGTCTGTCACACGGCTGGATCAGTCAAAACGGTGCAAGCTAGGATCACCAAATCTTCACCGTCGGCTGCCTGGAAGATCTAGTTTTAGGAACCGTTAAGCTTTTCCATAAATTCGAAGGGAGTCACCCCAAACGAGGGCGCTAAATGAGAGGGGATGGGACAAATTTGCGACATTTGGCCAATAAGTCGCTGTATCTCAGAAACGGTGCGAGATAGGGCCAAGGTTACTATTAATTATTAATAGGAAGTCGTACACTGGCTCTCGATTGCCACCGAATTCAATGACCTTGGACGACCTTGAATGCCAAAATAGGGTTTTATGGATTTTTTGGCGATTTCGGGCTGCGACACAAGTCTATATCATTTACAAGGTGGCGCCACGCAACTATCGTTATGCGATCCAGATAAAGAATTTGGTATTTGTATGTTAACTTACCGTAACCACCTCAATTTTCAGCTAAACTACTGAACAGGAAATGCTATAGGCTTTCGCTTGTCTTTCTTGCTTGTTACCAATATAACGTCATGTCCATTTTCTTCAGCTTTTTCAATTTACGTCTTGAACGTGTTTAGGACTTCCGTCGTCAATATCCTTTTGCTCAAACTTCGGCTCTATTCCGTCGGTTTAGAGCTCGACCTGAAAAAATTCTGCCGTATGGTCGAGGTGACATCTTTGCTTATGGATCCTTTCAATGGCTTCACGTATGCCCTCTTCTGAAAAAGACCTGGGCGGCCACTATGGTCGATGGCCTTGCGGGAGAGTAGATGCCACCCGCCACCGCTTACTGTTCGATGGCTGCGGTGGTGTTAGCGGTCGATCGGTCGTTTGGACCACCGGTCTTACTATCAGCAAAACGTTCTTTGGCGACAGCCATTTTTCTTTTCAATCAACGTATAAACAGTAGGCCTAACATGTTCGTTCAATCAGAATTCAGCGTCGGTGCAAAATCTCAACTTTACATTGTCTCTTATTACTAACGACAAACTAAATAATTGCAAAACTCAGTCTACAGGGTGCGGCAAAAATAGTAACCCCCTAAAGTTTTTCGCTTTTTTTAGCAACCTTTTGGAATTTTAATTTGTAATTTTACAGTTTTATTTATAAAAAAAGCGTTTTACATCTAACTGCCAAGTGAAATTTGATTTTGTTAAAAAAACGAAGAAATTATAGGCTTTTGAACATGACCGCCTACAGATTTTTTAGCATTAAAATGTTTCACCTAAAATTCCTATTTAATTTCTAAAAATCGGTTACCACGTTATCGCCGATGACGTCACAGTGACGTTTTGACAAACAGTAATTTATTTTGTTTATTAATTATCACTACATTATCGTTCTTTTAAAGCAATCGCCGGCTGCCCATCGGATTCATCTTCCAGCAGAACGGCACGCCAGCACACACAGCACGCAGCGCACAGAACTGGCTGCGAGCCAACTGTCCAGAATTAATCACAAAAGACCAGTGGCCTCCAAATTCGCCGAATTCAAACCCAGTGAACTATCACGTGTGATGTGCAATGTTGGAGGCTTAACGCAAGCTTAAAACAAAGCCGAAAACAATCGCTGAACTCAAGGAATCGCTTCAGGTTATCTGGGGCAACCTACCACAAGGACCGATCGACAAGACGGTGAAATACTTCTCAAATTAAGCGACTGAAGGCTTGTGTTGGAGCTTGGAGCTGTCTGTGGACACTTCGAACATTCACAGTGACAATGGAATTCTGGCGTCTGATCATTAGTTGACTGTGTTGTATGACTTGTTCCAGCGATGTCATTGAACTGGTGTTGTAGCTTGAACCTTTTTAACGCAGAAAAATCGGTAGGCGGTCATAATAAAAGTCTATAACTTTGCCATTTTTTAATGTAATCAAATTTTATTTGGGTCTTAGCCGTAGAACAACTCCGGAAATAAATGTGTAAAATTTCAGATTAAAATGCTCTACGGTTGCTGAGAAAACATGGAAAAACTTTAGAGAGCTACTTTTTTGTCGAACCCTGTAATCACTGTCTAACCCGTGACTGATCACGGACTAACTAACGACAGTGTAACCAACAACGGACTAACCCATGACGGACTAGACTAACCCTAGGCCGTAACTACGACAGCCTTATATACTGGCCGTCAACAATCGGTTGACGGTGACCTACCGAATCGGTTGACAACCGATGGATTGATGACAATTAACCGCCGGTTGACGATTGAAAACAGGATTTTACAACAAATTAACTAAAATAGGTGCAGACTCCGGGAATAACAATATTGTCTTAGAGATCAGAGAGTCTAAAGACTCGCGATTTGAAAGTATAAAATTGATAAGTTTTGTAATTGATGTCGCGAGGATTTAATAATATATCAATCTATAATATATCAATATATCAATTAATAATGAGACAACGATAAAAATATTCCTGTGCTCATAAAGTTCGATGTGGTGTAGTTAATAAAAGCACTGTTTTCTTTAACTATTCTATGGTCGCATGTGTTGTTTACAAGTATGGCTTTAGGTGAGGTTTTAGCGTGATTTTTAAGCGAATATTGTAAATGTCTGACATTTTGAAGATGTGTTTTTAAAAACTGTGTTTTTGTGGTGTGCTTTTCAGGCAAAAAGAGCAAACGTTTGACTTGCCGTAAAAAGTACAAAGTCGCTAAGTTGGTATGTTTACATTTCCCTATGAGCGATAATTAGGTCTATAACAGAAAATGACTGTTTTGTTGCCCTTTTTGCTGAAATTATGTGCAACCTTAATGATTTTGCATTTACTTTTGTATGTTTTTGTCGTTTTCATTTAGTCTGATTTATTTAGGAGTGTAAGTCTACTGACTCAAGCACGTTTCTTGCATTCTTGTAGAAGTGAGTTTTCCCTTTCATTCTTTCTTTTCTTCTGAATAGGGAAAAAGTTAAAAAAAATTGAAGACTCTTAAGCAGTGTCTATCCATTGAAGCTGCGGCTAATTTTTGTGCCTATGCATGGTCTGAAGTTTTGAAGTGTATTGTATAACACGTTGGGTGTTATTGTGTCATCTAAAGATGGGTGTCTTGGCTGGTTTCTTGGGTGGCAGGTTTTTTATAGTAAAGGTTGACATGATTTGTAACTTTATATCAGGTGACCAGAATATTCAGTAGTTGAAATGGCTGTAGCAAAAATAGCATAAAATATTTTTAGAGTTTGAGTTATTTGTTCATAACTAATTAATAGCAGCAACATGGACATAAAAGTGCTCACAGAACTCTCTGCTAACACTGTCGGTAAGAGTGTGTGATGTGTGCATGGTAAACAGCACTTTGTGACTGCAAATGGTTCATGCATGCATGTGGTAAATATAATCGTTTCACAAATAGTGGAGGAGTGCCTCTCCTCCTCTTGTTTGTTTATCTAACATGTAGACCTAATCATGATAACATATCTTCTGTAGTGTTTGAGTGCTTATGCTTGTAAATTAATTTTATCTAGCGGTAATCATTAGTGGAGCTGACTAAGGTGGTTATTCGTAATAGCTTGCAGTCAGGAAATGAGTTGGTGTCATTGTATTGCTGAGTAGTGATGGAATATCGTTGGATTATTTGTGTAGGTTCGTCAGCACAACAAAAAGATGAGAAAGAAAGCTGGTGTTACATCACGAAAGAAAAGTACATGCTTATTGAATTTTAGTCTTGTGTTGTATTAAAGTACATTTTCATCAGGTGCAACTTTTGCAGTAGTTGTTATTTTTATATTCTTTGCCTCTTAGTGTCATGTTTATGACAGTCTTCTGTCTCCTGCTTTTTAATTTTTTTACGGGGTAATGTGAAATACCTGGCTTATCCAGCATGTCTTATTGGATTTTATTGGATTTTGGGGGGGTTTTGATTAACCCAGGCTTTTTAAGAAAGGCCAACTTAATGTTGTAGTGGTTCATGATTCTTAAGTGATTAGAATGAGCTCTGCTAGATGCTATCTGCAGAAACACAATTGAATATCTTTAAATGTGCAAATTTATTGGTGAAAATCATAAATACTTCACTACTTTAGATTTTTTCATTATTGGTGGGAAAATATTTAGCAAAATTGGATTACGTTTAGTATGGATTAAGTTTAGCTGTGTGATGTGACTGTCTGGGTATCTCAGTTATGCAGACAAGACTAAAGAGTATGTATGTTGCTTGTTACCATAACAAATTGAATTGGAGCTTATATCTATCGTCCGAAATGGAGGTGATTAGATCTTGGTGTCAGTGGGTATCGCAGCATAAATGTATATGCAGTTGTATTATGTATGTCTAGTTCTATCATGCAGCTGTGTTGCATTTTGACACTATGATGAAAAGACTTGTCAGTCAAGTTGTTTTGTACAAGCACTTCTTCTGCTTAGTATTAGTGTTCTTCAATATTGTTGATATTATTTCAGGTAAGAAGGACCCTGGGGTTCCAAATCGTTTTCCGTTCAAGGAAGAACTTCTTAGAGAAGCAGAGAAAAGAAAGCAGAAGGTGAGCAGGATGAGATTGTTATTTCGTTTTTGACCCACTTGACTTACTTTGACTTATGCTTTGGTGATGCTTGAGAGGCATTAAGTGGTAGGAAGATTGGAGGGTTATTGTTGATTCACTTCACTTCAGCCCTTGATTGCATTAGTGTCCTGAGGGCACTTGCTAAGGTGCTTCTAGTACCGTCTGGTGCAGATGTATGGCTTGGTGCAGCTGGGCACTTCACACAGCCAAGGTCATCAGTTTGTCGGATGATTGATGAGCTTGCACTGTTGTACTCGTTAATAAGAGAAATCTGGAGTGTTGGTATCGTTGGGTTTATTTCTTTAGTGGCATTTTCTGGATTTTTGTTGCTGTAGAAAGAGGAGGAGAGACAGCATCGCATGGAGCAACGTAAGAAGGAACGGCAGAAAGTGGTTGCCAAGAAGAGAAATCTTGAGTCACTTGCTAAAGATGCCAAGCGTCGAGCAGAAGACTTTGAACGCAGGGTCAGTGAATTGTCATGTAATTAACAGTAAGGCTACAGATATGATATTATGTTTAGCAAAAACACCTTCTCTTGTTTTTTTTGGTATCTGTCTGGAAAATGTTTGGATTTATACATTATTTTTAGGGAATCAATCAATTAATCAATCAATCAATCAAAAAATAACCATTTACAAAAGTGACCAGTGGTGTACAACACACCTAAAAACTAAAATAAAACCTAAGGATAATGTACAAAAAGTAAAAACTACTCAGAGATAAAAAGCTCACTGAAACAGTAAAGTTAATGTAAAGGTGTGTTTAAGATTAATGAAATGTGGCTTCATAACTGTAGCTGACTCACAAGCAGTGAGTCAATTCAACAAATAATTCAATGGTAAAATTTATGATTTAAAAATGTGTAAATATGACATCAGAATTATGTCACTAGTAACAATGAAAATTCACATTACCGTCAGTCGATGGCATACTTAATTCCTTGTAATAATTTTCTGAAAATTTTCTATAAGTTTTCACATTTTCCAGGGTGATGTAGAAGAAAACATGAGTGGGTGTTAACTATCCACCTGTTTTAATATCTGCATTGTGATTGTGCCAGCCCACTTAATCACCTCAGCCACAATAGGTAGTGTAGAAGTGGACTTTGAGTTGAAATCCAGTGTAAGTTTACTGCAGTATGTGCACAGATTTTGACAGCCTGGGGAGAGGGCGATTTTGAGGTCAAACCCTTAACTAAAACATGCAGTTGTAAATAGCTTCTGCCATGTGGCAAATACTTTCGAGGAGTTGGGCAAATGTGATTCTACTTTTTACCAAAGTACTTTGCTGCTTCTTTATTATTGCTGTTTACTCAATCCTTTCTGGACTGATGTCTCATTGGTGTTGGTGTTTTCAATGCAATTATAGTTTGGGCAAGTGAAAGAGAAGACAAAGGATTATTATGGTGATGGGAAAACCATGGAAAACTCACTAAAAGCTTACTACAAAGAAGTGAAGAAGGTATGCAGAGAGACTGGTTTTTGATTTATTTTTAGGCAGCCTTTGCGTAGTAACAGGAGGCTTTATTTTTTGCTTTGTTTTTTCTTTTTTCTTTTCCACTTTTCCAAAACCAGACTCAGACAAAGACCAAATTTATGGGGAAGGTCGGCTTTTACTTGGAAGGAACTGAGGCCAAATTTCAGCAAGGTCTGTTGGGGGTTTTGGAAGGCAGGGCATTACACCACATTTATAATGGACAGCTTGACGAATAAGCAGCCGTGAGCCAAGACAGTCGGACTTGCATTGCCAGGCGGCGTTATGTTGGGTCCTGCCCCAAATTTATAACTAGTTATGTTATACCAGGTGTATGCACTCATTTTTGATCGTTCTATTGAGGGTAGGAGGCTGAGTTGATCTGGTACCTAGTCGATGCGTAGATGCTAGCAAGTGCAAGTGTGACTGTTAAAATTTTGGATGCCCGTGAGCCACCAAACTACAATCCTTAAATAATGTTTAATATTAACTGTATGCGTGTGTTTCCCATGGAGGATAGGAGGCTGAGTTGACCGAGTATATGTGTTCATATGTAGGTGCTTGAGGCGGCAGATGTGGTAGTCGAAGTGTTGGATGCACGGGATCCGCTCGGCAGTCGATGCCCACAAGTTGAGGAAGCCGTCATAAGTCGCGGACCGAACAAACATCTTATTCTGCTTCTGAATAAAATCGGTTCGTCGTCGTTTTTGCTGTGAACTGACAAGCTGAGTATGATTAAGCGCGCTGTTAACAGCACTGCTTTGAGTTTTGGGGGTTTGCACATTTATCACCTGGTGTATCGAAGCTACTGCTGATTTTACACATCACTGTATCATATGTAGTCAGTTAGTGTTAAACATCGCTATGTGGCGTTATTCTTAGGATACTGGGCTTGTGATCAGTAGGTCGTGGGTTCAACTCTCGAGGTCAGATCTCGATCAAGCAGTTATTACTTGGATGGGTGGCTAGCTGTGGACAGGTAAACCATCTCCTTATATAACCAGCCACTAAGGTCATCTTACTCAGAACTCAGCCTTTCATCCATTAGGGGAAGGTAAACCCAGTACTGGCCTGTGTGGCTGAAATTAAGGGGGGAGGGGTGCATTCACCTGTGTCAGACTGTCAGGTGGCAGCCTGGCAGGTGAGACTGTGTGATCCCATATGGCAGGTGAAGCTCCGTAACACTGAAATGTGTTTTCCATAGAGAGTTATGTTTGCTCGTTGTAGATTTGGTTGCAAAAGAGAACGTGGAGAAATGGCTCAAGTATTTGAGGAACGAGTTTCCCACAATTCCGTTCAAGGCCTCCACACAGTTACAGTCCAACCGACTGGTAATCATTTACACTGTGATATGAGTTTATTCAGTCAGCTAATGCTGATGTCTAGAATGACAGTTTTTGGGAGAAAATAGTAGCATCAGTCCAGACAGCAATATTATGCTTAAATAATCACCACACCTGTAGCTTAATTTACAGAAATTTCTAGTTATCTCTGTAAGATTTTCTATGTCAGCTTCCCAGTTATCAATAAGTTTATCACAACTTTTTTGTAAGTTTATATGGTATTTTATCAACCATTTTAAAAAAAGTTTTTTTGACTTTATACCTGTGTTTTTTAAAAATTTTGATAGGGAGCTGTAGCATTACTTGTCACTTGGCATCACACAGCGTTAACTGCCACCTGTCACAGGTGAACGCACCCTAACCCCAGGCAGACAGGCACTCGACTTATCTATCCCAGAGGGATGGAAGGCTGAGTTCACCTGGGTAGGCCAAGAAGTAACCACTTGATAGCGACCCACCCAGCAGTCAAACTTACCAGCTTTTGATTGGAAGGTCCTAATTGCATTCACTGTGTTTCCTACTGCTGTTTTATTACTTTTTACCAGGCACACAGTCGGGTATCGCTGTCAGCAGCTAGTGACAATCTACGAAAGTCAAGCTGTTGTCTAGGCGCTGACACTTTGCTGACACTTCTAGGCAACTACTGTCACTCGCATGACATTAAGACCAGCATCACCATCGGCGTTGTCGGTAAGCATTCTGTGTAGGTAGAAAAAAATTTTTTTCATAAATAAGCCCAACTTGGTGCATTTTTTGTTTTAAACTTGAAAGGCTGAACTTGGTGACTTTTGGGGTTTTTATGATTTTCAGGTTATTAGAGTGAATACTGCTAGATACTGTCCATGTGGAATAAATATCTAAAAGTTGCCAAATTTTTAGGATTAACAGTTTAAAGAGTCAACTGTAATAAACTATTTCATACTTAAAATTTGGTGTCATCTTTGAGTGAGTTTACCGAATAAAAAAACCACTTTTTGGGGATATGTTCCTGGGTGTCGGAACCCTGAGTTTACCATGTTTTGTGTTGCAGGTTTTCCGAACACAGGTAAGAGTAGCGTCATTAACAGTCTGAAACGTTGCAAGGCGTGTAACGTCGGACCCACTCCAGGCGTAACTAAGTACGTTCATTTATTTCACTTAGCAATTTTCTTTCTTTGCTTCGTATTTTAACATCTGTTAGCAAAATGCAGATGGTAAAAGCTAAGACACTAATAAATTAATATTGTAACTTGCGTAAAATCATTTATTATAGCGTTATAGCTCAGTGATCTCAACTTATACTGTAGCTTATTTTCAGAAGTCCCGCATCTGTAGTAAAGACATTGCCACATTAATGCTGAAGTTGAGCCTTAAAGCAGAACTAAAAAAAACCTTAAAATGCAAGATTTGACGTATAATGCTAAAATAGTGCCAAACTGCCAGTTTACAGCCAAGTTACTTTTGAATGCCAAATATGAGTTTTCTGGCATTTTGAAATGCCAGACAGCAACCTTTCCTATGCACTGGTGACACAAACAGTGCAGTGATTATTGCTGCACTGTATAGGCTTGGAATTGCTAAGAGCATACTAACTGAACTGGAAGAAGCAGGTGGAAAGTTAGGAGTTTAGTTATTGTTAGAAAACTCAGATATTTCGGACGCATCACGAGAAAACAAGATGATAACTTGGAGAAATGCATTATCACAGGAATGGTAGAAGGTGCTCATGGTAGGGGTAGATCTCGGAGAGCCTGGTGTAATGACATCGAGGATTGGACACACTTATCAACAGACAACTTGCTGCAGTCGACAAAGGATCACAGAACTTGGAGGAGCTTGGTCTGCCATGCCGCCATGTTTACACTGGTCAGCGACTAGGGCACCGACAGTTGACGTACATGTCATGCCCACTCCGCCTGGCTCTCTCTTGGTAGCAAAATGAGTACTGACGATGTATATGGAAGAAAAGGTGAGTTCTGCATAACAATAGGCCTTGTTACCAGGTCTGCTAGCATACTGACCCAGTTTGTTTTAAAAAGGTGCTGGCTGTTTATAGAGCCAGCTGTTCAGCTGACTTGGGTTGTATGCTAGTTAGGGTTTGGTCGTCACTGGCTCGGAGCACCACAATAGCGGATGAGCTGCCTCATAATGGACTTAGTTGTCTATGTGAGGTCAACTGTGTACAGGTCAATGCAGGTTATTCAGCTTGATAAACATATCCGATTGTTGGACAGTCCCGGCGTCGTCATGGCAACAAAGATGGCCGATGAAGCTGCGATGGTCCTGCGCAACTGTGTCCGAGTGAGCTATGCTTCACTGCCATGTTTGTTTTTTACCTTCAAGTATCTAATCTATTTTGGTATTTAACCAGTCTCTTGGGTCAACTCAGCCAAGCCATCCCTCTGTGGGTATGTGCAATGAGTACCACCAGTCTATCATCGAAATCTGGAATGTAAAGAAGCACACTGCAAGATGCATTAGCCCTATTTATCTGGTCTTGCAGTGTAAACCGGTATCTGCCTGAGGGCCAAGGAAATGGAAATCAGCTCCACTCTGTGGGCTTTATGGTTTGGCTATGGCTCTTTGTTACATAACATGGTGGGTCAAAACAACTGGAATAGGTTTTTGTGTGTTGATCAGTTGGCAATGATTTAGTGGTACAAAGGCATGTCATTATGTCAAAACCTTGCATATCGATTTGTTCAAATATGGTTTGCCTAATTTGCATGAGTCTTTGTCATGTGCTGAATTCGACAGTGGCGCATGAATCAACTGGTATTTTGTACCTGTACCAGTGATTGTTGATATTTTATTTTAGACTGTCAATATCTACAGGTGGAGTCACTCGAAGACCCTGTAGCTCCAGTGACAGCCGTTGTTGCCCGATGCACTAAACAACAGGTACAAATTCCGTCACAATTTCTTTCACTTTCAGTGTCAAAATTAAGATGTGAGAGCTAATAGCTAATAGTGGAACTGATTTGTTATATGCTTTTGTGTTAAACATGTGGATTTTAGGCCCCAAATTTTGTATTTTTGGGAGAAAATTTTTAGTCTTGTCCCTCTCCCCTACCATTTCATCACTGGTTTGAAACAAATCAACACGTTGACCCAACAGGTGTTTGGAGAGTACTTTCTGTAATTTTTTTCAAACTGTGATTTTTTGGATTAGGTGACGGTAATGCATTTGGTTTGCAGCAGCAGCAGCAATGTTTGAGGTAGTTTTTGATGAGAACACCAACACCCTATGCATATCTACTTTTGACACTTGCAGTTGTACAGGGTGGGCCAAAAAAACGTGGCACTTTACCTTTGTCCATATCTTCGCCAATTACTGATCGATTTTCAAAACTCTTTCACTGGCACACTCTGCAGACATTTGCAATAACATGATTATTACATATGTAAATATAAATGCTGTAAATGTAAATGCATTTTTACACTACCTAGTGAAATGTCAATGATATATGAATACATAACGATAATAACAAATAAACATTTTGGTAAAATTGAAAAAAACACTTCAGACCAACATTGCAGTGAATGGTCTGCATGACACTAGACAGTCTAGTGTCAACATCGCGATGTTGGTGTTTTTTCATTTACCTAAATTTTTGTTATTATCGTTAGTTTTTGCTTAATTTATATTTTACAAGGTAGTGTAGAAATGCATTTCCTGTGTGGTGGGATATATAATAACCACATTATTGCAAATTGTCTGCAGAGTGTGCCAGTGAAAAAAATTTGAAAATTGGTCAATAATCAGCAAAGATATTGACAAAAGTAAAGTATGGCCCATGGTGTAGTTGTAGTGGTAGTTAGTAGTAGTAGTAGTTACTGTTGTTGTTGTAGTTGATGGCTCACTATTGCCTGGCCGAGTTCTCCAATGTTAACGACTTTCTAGCCCTGTTGGCCAAGCGGCGAGGCATGCTACGTAAGGGTGGCCGTCCTGATGTCAACAAGGCTGCTAAACTTGTATTACAGGACTGGAATGTGTGAGTACTGTTGCTAATAAGCCGCATTACAGGCCATGCCTGTCTGTTTGTCTGTCTGTCCACCTTTTCCATACACACTGCCAACATGGAAGCAACCAATGGGTCATACTAAATAACAAAATTGTCATGAACGTTATGCTGCAGGACAATACCAAAATTTTATCCTCTAGGATTTTTGATATTTGGACTAGTTTTCGGATATTTTTACTTTGAACTTGACTTGTATGCAGTGCTGTGAAACTGGTACAGAGTAGTCAACGCAGTCTTGTACAGGGTCAATTTATTCACAAGTTTTCGTGTGATCACTGTATTTCCAGATTTTCATCTGTTTTTTTCTTACAGTCTTAAAATATTATAAGATTCACTTACAAGCTTTTGTGAATCAGGCACTGTAGCATAACCTAGTTATTCTGGTATGATGTGGTCTGGTTATTGAGCCATACACGCATTCAGCACATCTGTCCACTACTACTACTAATGCTAATAGTACAACTACTACTACTACAACTGTTGTTGTTGTTGTAGTGGTCGTATAATGTACTACACAGAGCCGCCGGAGACATATACTCGTTCATCGCACGTGTCAGCTGAGATTGTCAGTCAAATGAGTTCAGCTTTTGACATCAATTCCCTTCTGAGTGATGAACAGAAAGCACTACAAGGTATCCACGTACTGCTGCTGCTCAATGCACTAGGTGGCCACAGAATAGGAGAGAAAAAATTCTCAAGAGTTTGTTTTAGGTTTTTCAGGAGTCGTAAGCTTACTTTTCCATAGGTTTTCACAGCAAACAGTAATTGTAATAATGGTAATTTGGGGGAGCACTCGTCTGGGGCAGAGCACCCCTCCCTGGCTGCAAATGTATCTTGAGAGTATTTTTGTACTCTGGACACCCATGTTGTTTGTTTCAATTTTTCCCTGAGGTTTCACATAATTCTCCAGTAATTCCCTGCATTTTTCAAAAGTTTTCTAGGCTCATATAATTGCCTGAGTATCCCAGGTTTACGGCCACTCTGTAACACTGAGATTGGGCTGTGTTCTGTGTGAAATATGGACAGTCAGTGTTGTTGATTTTGGCCGATTGGTTTGTTGGTTGGTTTGAGGTCTGAAGAGCATGAGCGTGACAGATGTTGTGTTTCCTACAACCGGTCCTACAGCTGGGCTCATAGATGATGATGGTGATGACAAGGTGAGCAATGAGGTTACAGAGACTGAGATGACAGCTGAAGATTCTGATGATGATGATGATGATGATGAAGAAGATGATAGCGAAGAAATGGAAGAAGATGCTGCCCAGGTTAGACTTACTGCTATTTACTAATGGTTGTGCCTCTTCAAGTAAGAGATGTAGTTCTTCTCAAGGACTTGGCGTTGTCCTCAAGGTGTCATCTCGAGGTCAAAGAGCAGTGTCGCGATAACAAAGCCTTGGCCTTGGTCTTCGAGTTAAAGTTCTCTGCCAGAGTACCAAGGGCATTAATAAATTCTTTGCAATAATGGCCCCAAAATGACCCCATTTTATGCATCCTAAGTTCATCAAATATTAACAGATTTTCACGATTCTTTCACCGGCAGAATCAGGAAACTCTACACTCTTATGAAATGTTAGTGTCTTATGCAGATTCCAAATCAAAGACTGTGGTCAGAGGAAGTTAAGCATCCCATTCTCGTAGACACAGTGTTCTTTATATTACAAAGAAGTAACTCTATCCAAATCACTAACCAAATGCCAATGACGTCGGTGATGATGTCACTAGGCACAGGCAGCAGAAAATGTACAAGTAAGCAAAATGTTTTAAAAAGCAGGTCGTGGCTTTGAATGCAGAAGGTCATGGTCATGCTGCTGTTGTCAGACATAAGCAGTGTTGAGTCGCCAAGTTTATTTGTTTCTTCACTTAATTAGTTACTTACTGATTGATTCAGTTATGGTTTATTTGTTTTTTTTGTTTCCTGTCATCCCAGTGGCAGGCACAAGTCCCATGAATGGAATATAAGAGCAGTACAAGTCTTCCCTATCTGTTCATTACTCCGTCTTGTACGGTGCTACAGGCACCAAACGTAAAAGCCGAAAAAGCATCAAAAAATCGGAATCAGTGTAAACGTTCCCAAGTCTAGAGGTAACCAGGGTGCCGTTTTTCAGTTGAGTAGGTCAGAGGCCAGTGGCATCAGACAAGAGTCATAGTTGTGCTTGTCGTTTGTCACTCTCAGGGTTCACTAACAGTGGATTTGGACAAGACAAAGAAGTTGCCGAAACAGAAGACTAATGTAGCAAGTACGAAGCCTGTGCTGCCACCTGGTAACCTGCAGATGAACCGACAGCAAAAGATGGACTTCAAGAAAGTCAAGAAACAGCGCAGAAGAGCAGGTAAAGCTTTATAGTAATTAGCCATTGTTGTAGTATTTGTAGGATTGCTTACCAGTAGTAGATTTTGGTTGTAGTAGTACTAGACTAGTAGTAGTTGTCGTAATGTAACTGACAGCAAAAGATGTACTTCCGATAAGTCAAGAGCCGGTAAACCTGTGGCAGCAGTAGTAGTTGTTGTTGCGGCAGTAGTGGTAGCAGTAGTAGTTGTTGTAGTACCGGTAGTATTAGTTGTAGTGAAAGGTGCACTTCAGCAAAGTGAGAAACAGTGCAGCAGTGCTGGTAAACATGTATTAGTAGAAACATGGGAGTTTTGGTGGAAAATACAGATGCACATTTCTCATGGAGTATATTAGTGTTTGTATTCAGGGTGGCCACTCTCCAGTCATGATCAAATTCCCCGACTTTTCCAGACATTTTAAGGGAACATGGACGGAGTCGCCCCTCGCAACAGTAGCGATATGACGTCTATTGGCAACAATTTTAATAATTTTTCAGAGAATTAACTGACCAAATTTAGTGCAGTTTAAACAATAAAGGCAAACAAAAGCGGCTTACTGGCACCGCAAATTTTAAAGTATGGGAGTACAAGTCTGCAAGCAAAGTAATGAACAGTTTTGGGACACTTTTCCCTGACAAGATTTTTTCCCTGACATGTTTCAAATTCCCTGACATTTACAGGTTTCCGGACAAGTGGTCACCCTGTGTTTTGTTCAGGGTTGAGATGTCCCGTAGCCAAAAAAATTAGAGCTGTCAAATAACACATTAATTAACGTCTTATTGGATTAATAAATTGACGTGCGTTAAAAAAATTAATGCACATACGTAAATTTATGTTAATTTACTAAATTCTGTGAAGCAAAAGTTCCAATATTCCGTTAAACTGCTTTTTTTAAAATTTATTTGACAATCAAATGAATTCATGTAGCTAAACTGTAGTTGCCGTTCCGTTGCTACTGTAGATAAATAATTATTCCGACAGCAGGCTAATAGATTTTTGTGTTAGCTATGACGTCAGCTATTGTTGATTATACGTTAAAATATGTTTCTAACTTTCTATATTCCACAGGCGAAGCCCCACGAACGTCGCAGGGTCCGGGGTAACTTACCCCTCTAGTCTCCCTCTCGATGGGCCTGGGTGCGTTAATAACGTGTTAATTAGTGCATTTAAAAAATTAACGCAGTGCGTTAATGTGTTTAAAAAATTAACGCTTCAACAGCTCTAAAGAAATAACCCAAAACTGGGTGGGTTTTATTGGGTAAACCCATCTAAAACTGCTAAAAACCAACCGAATAAAATCCGCTCAAACTGACTCCAATTATAGTTTCATATTCCACCAGTAATGGAATATTTAATTATAGTTGATGTTTTGCAACATCTAAACATATGAACTTGTAAATTTTTGTACATTCTGTGGTCTGGAGAGCAAATGGATCAATGAACAGACTTTTCAGCTAAAGTTTGGTTTAATGACAACTCACTCAGCCTTTCATCCCTCTGGGGTGCGTAAATCGAGTACTGGCCAGTCTAGCTAGGGTTAATGTGGGGTGTGTAGTGGCTGTGCTGTGTGATCCGATATGGCAGGTGATGCACCATAGCTCTCTGATGGTTTTCCTGTCAACAGCCTATGGGCCTTTTTATGCCTCCACTAATGTAGTGGCCGGAGGCATTATGTTTCCGGAGTATTCGTGCGTCCGTGCGCGATTCCTGAACAAACATTGTTAGCAAGATATCTTGGGTATCTTGGGTATTTGTTGACAGAATTTGACCAAACTTCCACCACTAATGGACTTTGGGAAAAGGATGACTGCATCAAATTTTGGGGTCAAAAGATCAAGGGTCAGCATCAAAGTGGGGTGAAATACGCCCCCAAAATGCACTTTTTGGTTCTGTAGTTGTCACATGTTGGCGTAGGTATAATAGTCAATGGAGTTGTAACCACCATCTTGTTTGCATTTGAACTATTAATACCTGTTATTGTTTGCTTGACAGATGTGCTTGCTGGTGAGTTATCTACAGTACTTACAGCTGGTTTATCAGGACTTGGATCGACCACAGAAAGCGACAGCTATAACTTTGCCACTGACTTTCATATATAGACACCATCTACTTTGTAGTTGTACAGAGTGGGCCAAAAACACTGGATTATTTTTAGCGTTGATAATTTAATGACCCTGGTTGGTGGTAGAATTTTGCAATTTGTATGAATTTTGTCACAAATTTGTGTTGATGTCAAATTTGGCATAATTTCAAGGGTACGGGTGGTGAAGAAAGATTTGCAAAAATAACTCACAAAATATTTCAACACAACGATATGCTAGTTCTACAGTTTTTCTAGACAAAATTATAAAATTTTTGACTTATCACAAACCTGTCTATCACTCGTTATCTCACACTCAAAAAGTCAAATATTTTGACCCACCCTTTAGAGACTCGACTGTGATTCTTTCACTGTTGTTTGATGTCCATTGTTTGAGCATTAAATGAATTATTTACTTAATGCCATGCAAGTCAATGAGCGTAAATAGAAATGCCCAGTGGTAGAAAATTATGCAGCCATACGCTAAATAGCTGGTCCTAACCCCATCCTTTTAAGCTGAAAATTGACGCACCTTGAAAATTGCCCCAGCCGTGGAGAATGTTTACGCCAATTTTGGTTTTCTGTGATATACAGAAAATATATAAGCTCTGTGGTGGCACATTATGCAGTCATCATCTAATGCTAGCCCTAACCCAGTCCTGAGACTTTTTTTTGAGCTGATAATTGGTACGCTCATTACTGCTGCCCTGTGGGATTTTTCTGCGCTTGTTAATTCTTGAGCTAGAACACACTAAAATGCTGTCATTAAGGTGGTACAGTTGCAGAAAACTTCGTAACCATAAATTACCAGTACTAATCCACGTCACCATCAACGTTATATTAACAGCTGTGCAAAAACAAACAATAAAAACTGACACACAATAAACAAAAAAATCTTATTAAAACAACTGGTCTAAATTCGCTAAAGTTATTCCTAAATTATTCTGCACTGTCACTGTGGAAATAATGTCCATATTAATAGCTGTGAGGCGTCATAGACTCCGAGAAATATTGATCCGCCAAGTGCAATCCACAGAGTACGAGGCAATACACCAGCAAATAGGCTGAAACAGAACACAGTGCAGCATATATTTATGGTGTTGTGTTCTATCTATCATAACACAGTCACATAACAACAAAGTTCAACAAAATTATTAGCAAATATGGCCGAAAGAATGCTAATTCAAAATATGTGAACAAAAGTTGACTGTTAAGACAGATATCCTTAGTCGTTATTGTGACGTCATACCATTTATCTATTTTCAGAATTTTAGCGAGAGATTTAAATTGAAATTTGAACCCACGACATTGTCATTGCACTGTTTGCCATTTTACTTACTTCCGATTCCAATTAAATATGAAGCAACAAGTGCCATTTATTTAATTAATTATCTTAAAGTAGTGGTCTAAATTTACAATGTCTAAGGCAAACTAAAATTATTTTGTGAAAGGAATCACTTGCCCACGTAAGCCTTTCTGTCGGAACACTGTTGACAGAGCCAGTAAAACGCTGCCACTTGCCAGATCACTTGCAGCCTACAGAGCATGTTTGTATACACCTTATGTATCAATATATATCATCCTCATCATAGAGGGTTGTCACATGGCCTGAAAAACATACATTATTTCTAGGACCATGTCAGTGAAGTCTCAAATATGTAGATCCATGTACAAGACCAATAGCCAAGCGGGAAATTGATGAATTCAACTGAACTCCCCACCCACATCAGCTGAGACCATCGAGAACCACTGGCCTTGGCATTGAAAATGCTGGCCTCAAACCCATTTTTGCCACAACGTGACCACTAGATGCAAAAGTTCGAAGTGCACCAAAATGCATGAGTGACTGGAGATTTGCCCCGGACCCCACTGGGGGTCTAACAATGCCCCCCAGATTCCGTAGCTGGATTAATGGAGGGCCCAGGGAAGTGGAACTGAACCCCCATTGTAGAAGTCTTGCTATGGGCTTGCATACGAATGACGAAGCAGGGAAGTCTTCATACGCTGCCTAAGGTCCGGTTTTTCCATCGCCAATCAAATCAAATTTGATCTCCGATTTACTGATCTCCGATCAACTTGATGTTCAGAATTGATCGTCGACCAACTGTGTTTCGTTTTTCCATGGATTTTCGATCTCCAATTACGTGATCGGTGATTAGCTGATCCGCCGTCAACTGAGCCTACTTTATGCCAATCTGATTGGCTGACAGTGACCTTAATTTGCAGTGTTGCGCTAAATTACCCAGCATGCGCTGCGAGTGGACGCCGTAGCCAGTAAACGTCG
>Ga0056128_1000978_pt1 | contig 29767 bp, 19 predicted proteins | sample WorMetLIZISLAND2_FD_71113 | JGI IMG/M metagenome (GOLD analysis project Ga0056128, IMG submission 71113) | Marine gutless worms symbiont microbial communities from Max Planck institute for Marine Microbiology, Germany - Olavius geniculatus... ... | reverse complement strand
CTTCGGGGGAGATGTCTTAAAATGCGCACAGCGCGACAGAAATAAAATGAAACTAAAAATTCGGAGCAAAGCCCAACATGAGTCCGCCCGGCGCTTTAAGTCCAATTGGAGGAAAAATTCATGGAGGTGAAATTCCCCCGGTGGCAAAGTCACGTGGCCTGAAGTCAAATGCATTAGCATACACAGAACGCGCACTGCCGACATTAGCCACGTGATATCAGGTGTTAGTAAACCAAAGTTCACCATTTTTTGTTCAACGCTGGAGAGATTGCAGTTGATAACGCCGTTTACCGCTTGTCGATATTTCTATCCAGTCCAGAAATATTTGCAGTTAAAGTCGAAAGTTGTCGTAAAAAGTACTAAATTTTAGACATTTTTTGCCCTCCCAAATTTTGAGGAGACGGTGCCTTTCAAAGCTGTCCCTGCTTGATCATTCTTGCCGAGCGGCACGTCACGCGGTAAAGTTTCATAAGGCTACTCCCCCGGCTCCAAAGATTTTGCGCCTAATACATTGAATTTTAAGTCAATTTTGAACGCCCCGTTGGAAAAATTGTAAGGGGGATCCATGTCCCCGGTGAGAAGTGCACTAGCAAGACTTGGTCATGATCTAGCGCGTGTAAAAACGCAGCACCCCTTAGGGGCCAAAATATAGTTTTTCAAAAAAGTCGATCTGGGTCTCCGAAATTTCTAGACCAATGTTCACCGGATTTTTTCGCTGAACGCCGGAGAAATCGCGGTAGACTAATACTTGTCCGATTTTGAATATCTTCATCCGTTCCCGAGATATTCGCCGGCGAATTTTAAAGTCGTCCGAAATTGGGCCAAATTTTGCATGTTTTTGGCCCCCCAATTTTTTTTTGGGGGGGGTGCCTTCCCCTAAAAATTTTTTTGGAAAGGCATAAAATTCGGCCTAGGTCTGATCACCGTGCAAAATTTCACGCCGATCGGCCGATGCATCTCGGAGATTTCGCGATTGGAATAAATAAAACATTTCGAGTAAAACATAAGCCCGCTCCTCAAGCTATTGCTTCGGGGCGGAATAATAAAATAAAATAAACTGAACTGAAATGACATGGAATGAAAGCCGCGTGAATCGGCTGTCATGTTATTTCATTTCTGCTTCTCTGTATATACGTACGGTCATCATTAAAACCATGGACCTGCTGAATGGTTTTACCACGCGCTGCTAACCTTTGTGTACCAGAGACGACAGATGGCTTCATCCGATCCGTAGCCGGGCGTTCTCTTGCGCTTGTCGTCCTCAAACAGCGTCGTGAAGAATAGAAACATAGCCACCGTGGCGTCGATGACGCTCTGATTGGTGATGTAGATGTTGGTCAGCTGTTTGTGCATCGGCTTGTACAGCGCTATCACCGTCACCACGTAACAGTTCGACATGAACCCGAACAAACCTGAACAGCAGGGAAACAATAATCCGGCAAAGAATTGCGCAAATAATATAACCAAGTGATGAGATAATTTTGTCGAAAATGTAACCAGGAATTGGGCTCGACATACGAGATGGCAAAATACACAGACATTAAAATTTTGGTAGCCATTAGAAAATTTTAACGACTAATTATTAATTCCAGCAAGTGTAATTAATTACCAAACATAGTGCTTACCCACAGCCATGGTGCGCGATGTACCGAGCACGGTTAAAATTCTAAAATATTTGTCAGAAAAAATACTATATGTTGGAATTCCGCATTCTCTTTCTTTTGTTAACTGCTTGCTCTAAAATACACAACAGACTGTTGCAACTGCGCGAAATGTGATATTTCGGTGTCTGTGTTAGGAATACTTTTGCTGCTGTCCAAAGTTGTGCCCAGCTTTCTGTCCATCTGTTTCACTGATATAATGCAGTAGAACAATCGTTCAATAAAATTCGCTGTTCAACACCAGAGAACACACACTTAGAAAAATCGCATCATAAAGTAGGCCTACAATAAAACCGTACAACGAGGGTTTGTTTATAATAATGCAGTAATATAGAAACCTCGAACAGTGAAACTTGAAAAGTCTAAAGATACAGAGCGACATAATATGAACTGCACTGAATTGGAATGAAATAAAAGTTGGAGCGAGTGGTTTTCATTTTATTTTATTTCATTTCTGTCGCTCTGGTACGCATCTAGTCTTGACGGCGCGCATCAAACTCACCGATGACAAGGTAGATGATTTTGATGGTCTCTTCTGCTAGAATCGCATTTGCCTCTCCGCCGACGGTCAGCGTTTTGTTGCCCTGTGATGTGCCGTTCTCGGTCAGGTTCGTCGTCGTCACGTCGACCATCCAACTTGTCGTTTTTTCCGACGACATAATTATTTCAATCGAATCTCGAAGTCTTGCATGCCGCTTAAACTAAACCATCGCTGTGGAGTCGAAATACGGTGCCTCGTACCTGCGGCGTGAGACAGGTAAATGATGCAGACACCGGACAGAACTGTCATTCATTAACGTCTATTGATACTGCTGCTGCTGCTGTTGCTGATGCTGTTATAAAATGGCCCAATTGCGTACCGCGCTGTTAGTATTGATACAAGCGCAGAAGCGAGTCTAGATAGATAGTACAGATTCCATGTGTGCTCGCTACCACTAGGCTGTGTCATCTTTTCTGCATTTTAAACCTTTTTATGGCAGATTATTTGTAACCGATAATTTTGTAACCTGACAAAACTTGCCGGTACCTATGTGAAAATTGACGGGTTACAACTTACAAGTTGCAATGTTGTTGCGCAATACTTAGTACGCTTATAATTACGAGGCCGTCTGTGGCAAACAGATAGGTAATTTTAAACTTGTGTTAACTTTGTTTATGTAAACTTGTTTTAAAATGTTATGCAAAGCTCAGACAGATTCAAAAGTAGTGTAAATACCGTATAGGCCAACTCAGCCTCCTACACTTCGTCGAATGGGCAATGAGTAATAGCTTGCTGGCTACGGAGTGAAGGCCTAGTGTGGCTGATTGGGGCGTTGGTATGTCTGCTAGCTGCAAACCGTGGGTCCAATTGTTCGATAACGCAGGCAATGGATGGCCGCATAGTGTGCTGCGGTATCATTAGCTCATGCCAGTCAGCTGCCACTGCCGAGATTGCCAAAGCGCTTCTAGCCATGAGTTCGTCTCATGTAAAAAGCGTTATAGCAAGTTCTGGACTTTACCTATTTTTAAATCATAATACGATGTGTACGGTAAGTAGGCTAGGCCTATTTTTTACGTTTACGACGCTCACGTGCATTTACAACAGCATGTTGGTGATCGATGACGACGACGATAATAACGACAAGTAGGCCTACAAGAAAGAAAAAAGTATGTTTGGGACAAAAATGATAAATAAAATACTAACTCCCACAACTCGTGTTTGGTTAAGCATTACGATTTTCCACCGCGGCTTATTGCGCGGCCGCATTAATAGGCTGCAAGACGGGTCTTGCTAGTCCGTCCGTCCGTCCATCTGTCCCGTACATGTATGCGCCCAACTTGAAAACAAAAATTGAAATATCAAAACTGGAGTAAACGTTTATCGTGGAAAAGTGATCGGTGTGTCATTTTTCTGCTTTAAAAAGTCAAATGCTAAGAGTTATGATTAAAATTAGAAGTTCGCAACAAATTATAAGTGGACGGCCTCATAATAATGTAGGCTGAGTTTAATAAATGGTAGGAATCACTGCGTGGTGCGACATATGACGAGGACAAATGAGTTAGTGGCGTGATGAACAGAAGACGATAAATGAAATAAATTAGTGAAATAAGTTCGGCACAGTCATCACAGAAAAATCATCGAATTACCGAAGTGACCAAGTGCATGCCTTATATCATTGCATCGCCGATCGATAGCTCATCGGTTCAGAACTTCTGATGATGATGTACGTAGACTATCTATCAATGTCGGTGCCTGTGAAGTATGGCTTCTGATAAATTCTTTGTTCCCCTGATTAAATGACCCGCACGCAACCAGACCCACCCAGCACCAATATCCTCTGCGGGCTCTTCATCACGCGCGATGATATATCGATGTTACGATCGGTACAGCCATATTGTACTTCGCGACAGATTAAAGCAAACGCCAAGATCGCTGCACGAGGCGTAATGACTGGAAGTCAGAACCTGATTTATCCGAGACCGATACGTCAGCACGTGGATATAATCCACGACTCTAGGAAGTAAAATTTAGCTCCGTGAAATAACTAACATAAGACAGGACAAAAATCGTAAACGAGAGAGCTGCTGTCGAGTGACGACTCGCCATTGTCAAGTCATATCGAGACTGAGACGACCTCTAACGTCGAATAACTTGAAATAAGATACATAATTAATATCGCGCGTTGTTTCGCATTGATGAGAACGCTTTCAGTTGCCTCGCGGGAAAAATCACAACAGCCTGTTGCGAAGCGCACCACTATAGACCACTATAGGCCACCTGTAATTACTAATTAGCATGCATCAAGCCTCAGCCTGTGCGTTGAATACAGCAATACGTAGGCGTTTAACTATATAGAAAATGTAAAGCAAAATGTGCTGCACGATGAACGTAAGAATTATAGAACTAACATTCAGCAGAAAAGTTTCAGTTTCAGTACCGTACTTGCACGGTCTCGTAACAGCGCGTTGAGTAAGGGTCTACACTATGAACTGGTAACTAACTAACCGTTAACAGCGCTAACGATCTTTTTGGTATTATTTTTCTCTGCATTATATTTTTACTGCAAGCTAGCCGGCCTATTTTGTCTAAGAGTCTCGGCTTTTTGTATAAGATTGCGTGACAACATAATACAAAATGTTGTTCGTCAGACATTATTGTCTGCAATACAGAGTAAAGTGCATTTAGGTCTGCTGTGATTAAGCAAGACTTTCTATTTGATCTTTGTGCTTTTTCTTTTTATAAGGTAATGAATATTACACGTTATATTATATACAGCACTTGTTAAATATTAATTTACATGTTTACATTGCTCGCTCATTAGCGCATGTGTTCAACCTCTGTTTAAGACATAGGCCAGAGGCCTACAGTAGGCTTTTTGTATAGCACGCAGTTAATCGAACTTAACTTTCGTTTATCTTTGGCACAATGATTAGGCCTAATTTTGATAAAACGTTTAAAGGAAGCAAACTGAATGGAGCTTGTGCCGTGATATTGCTGTCATAGAAGTCGAACACTAGGCCTAGGCAGTAATATTAGTTCTGTCCTTGATCATCAATAATCCTTATAGGGAAAAGCCTGTGACCAAAGTAAAGTACTTGTGTTTTCGTCCTTGGTTTCTGACAGCAGTCTTAATTTTGGTCCTTGGCATCTAAGTCCTTGTTAGCATGCATCGCAGAGCGACGCAACAGTCGCCGTGCATGCGTGCAGGCTGGAACTCGCTGGCGGCAGACGACGATGTCACAGGACGTCTTTAGCGAGCAGCTGGTCTCTGACGACGATCTCACATCGCTGCCCGCGATCAACCGCGTCGATCAGCTTACAGCGCCGCCTGACGCTTTGCACGCTATTCTCCGTCGTATTCTTCGTCTACGTCCTGAACTACCGAAACATCCACACGGATCGTTTTGTCTCGGCTGATCATAACCTTTTCGCGTTGCCAACGATCTTTTTCCGGTGACAGCAGTGTTTTTGTCTTTAACTTTTGCATAAAAATTGTACTTTTATTTCAACAGGAAAATCGTGTGAAACACTGATAATCTGTTGTTTGCACGTCTGCGCTGCTGAATGTCGTAGAGCCGAGCCGGTTACTTCTGCCCTGAGAATGTTTACATCATGGTTAGAAAGCATACAGTCTCTATCTTTTAGTCAAGATTTACGCCAATGTCGGTTTTACTGCGTTTTGTTTTTTTTGACTTGGAAGAGGTATCTGCACGGACAGACGAACAGACGGATGGGCAAGAGTCGTATTGCGGACTATCAGGACAATAAAGTCGTTTGATAGTGTGAATGAATGAATGTTGACTATGTCGTGTGTGTGTAGCTGGGCGAGCGATCAGAGCAGTTGGTGTGACGGTCGCTTGACGATCTACGGCCGGCAGTTTGCCCGTCTGCGCGGTCGAGTCGATGTTGACCGGCGACTGGCGACTTCAACGCGCCGCGGTGGAGAGCCGCTCAACTCTGTCCTGCGTCAGCCGGAGACCGACGAACTCTACCGACTCAGTCCCGGCTTCTTCACGCTCCACGAATGCACCGAAAAGAACTCAACGCGTCCACCGTTTGCCGCAGCGTTCCACAAGGGCAACTATCTCAACGACTGGATGAGCGCCACTCGCATCGAACCCGCGGTCGACCTATCTGTATTAACAAGCTATAGTCACTATTGATTAACTTAATGCGTGACGTAACGGCAGCATGTCGGACAGGACTAATGATTGCAAAGTTGTTGGTTCGACTCTCGGCCGGAGTACTGCCAGGTAACAACCCTGGGCAAGTTGTTCACACACATATGCCTCTGTTCACCAAGCAGTATAACTTGATACCGGCCAAATGCTCTGCGGCTGGGAAGGCAAGCGTAGGTCTGGCGTTGCACTGGCCATGTGTCACGAACTCAGTGGTCTATCCATCCACGGGTCTCAATGGTCATGTCCGGGAGCGTAGGCAGTGTGCTCGTCTCCCTGTCGTGGAGACGAACACACCGCCTACGCTCCAGATGAGGCACAACCTGCTGTACTTTTTAACCTTGAATTAAATTTTTCCGCAGCGACCTGGTGAAGGGAGCGTTAGGAAGAGTTAAGGGCAGAGCTCCCAAAGCTGAAGTGGTAAGTAAGTAAGTAAGAGTTTGGCAGACTTTGGCCTGTTTTTGCATTCTGAATTCTGCTGTCGTATTTGCACTTTCAAGCAAAGCAAAAAGATCAACACTATTAATAATTGTTTACTTATGAAAAATGGCAAACAACATTGCGTGCTGCCTCACTCGAAAAAGTGAGGGAGAGGCACGTGGTCCCTTTGCCTCCGTGGTTCCGCGGTCTATTGGCTGTAGGCTGTAGCAGCTACTTCTTAAGTTTAGCCTGTCCCCTATGATACTTCAGTGACACTGCAACTAAAACGGTTTCAGACGAGTACGGCAACAGATCTGGATCCAAGCGGAACGTCGGATTGGCTCACCGTAGCATTAACACGCAGCGAATACGCCAACTTGTATCACACGATGTCCGACTGGTACAACGTGTTTCTGCTGACCAGCTTCTTCAACGTTACTCCGCCGGCTGCAGTCGGCGTTCTGCTGATCGACTCTCATCCAGCGGGACCGCTCGACCACGCCTGGCACGTCCTCTTCAGAGGTTGATTCGTTTTTACGCGCGAGAGGAGAGCTAGCATATAACGCGTATTAGCTACGGTATTTCTGTCTGTCCGTCCGTCCGTCCTGGTGTCACGTCCCGGTAGGCCTACCGTTCCAAGCCAAGGTGAAATAGAGACTTCGGGTTTTCTCTAGGTTTTTCCTCGTCTCTAGTATTTCAAGACAAAATTTCATGCCTTTAGGTCAAGGGGGTCCCCACGAACGAGGGGGCGAAAGAGCGGCGCCCCCTCCAAAATTACGTTATTTTACCGGTATTGGCGCGTCTAGCGTGAGAATGGTTGCAGATAGACACAGACATGCTGCTTATCATAGCAAGCACTAGTGACGAGCTTCTTAGAAATGTCAACATCGATGACCTTGAATGACTTTGAACCCCCCAAAATAAAGGGTTTTAGTGAATTTTTCGTGATTTCGGGCAGAGATGCACATTTTAAGAGTGAATTGCATCCACCGACAATCTGCATATGAGGTAGCCTACCAGGTTGTGTGTCTATAATCCGAAGATTTGATAGTTCGAAGGTTCCACAGTCCGAAGGTTCATACTGCAACATGAATAGGCCTATTTCGTCCGACGAAAAACCGCACCGGACGGTTATTTTAGGGTTACGGTTAGGGTTATGTTTAGGGTTTGGGTTAGAGTTAGAGTTGTGCACCGGACCTAAAATTTTCACTTACCTTGCGTACCCTGGCCCTTGCCCTAACTCTAACCCATATTTGAGAGGGAGTGTGGAGATTGAGTCTGTAAAAATGCATACGAAAGAACCGTAAAACTTACGACCTTCGAACCTTCGGATTATCGAGCTGTCCCCGCCTAAGCTACTGAAATATGTGAAAACTGCAGTCGCTTTGAACTTCAAAGCAATCGGAATATCGTTGCCGTCCGGACAAATCCGCTCGGAAACTGAATGCTGACCAATTTTTTATTGTTTCGAATTTTTAAGACAAAGAATTGTTACATGGACTACACACATGTGTTTTGTATTAAATTGAATGTAAGTATGCCGAAAAATTTCATGTTTTGCAGATGCATGGCATTTGTTGTGTGGACCACACGCTTAGCTCCAACAGACAGGACACCAGTTACACGACAAACTATTGACACGTTTTCTTTGATGACGTGTCAATGTGTCTGTTGTTTTTTGGCCGACCGTACTCATGGTCACGCCTATGGCACAAGGTTGTGTCTGTCTTCTGTCTGTCTGTAACGCATGTATTGTGGCCAAACGGTACGTCGTAAGGGTTGGCGATGGTACCGTTGAATAGAGCGATGACGTGCTATAGGCTGTCAATACACTGTAGTAACCATGTCGCTATCTCCAGCGGTTTTTTGACAGCAATTTTCAACGCAAAGTTGCTGCCTGCATTTATCATTCACGTCTGCTGAATTACCGTATTCTAGCGTTGACTGTAACGTTCGATAGTAGCATTAGCATGTATTAGTAGTCATCTCTGAGAAATCGCTCTCTTTGCGACCGGAAGTCGGACGTTTGCCGTCGGACATATAGGCTGTATGGTCGGATCATTCTAGCAACAGCTGGGTTTCTTGTATTTTTGTGCAGCCCTAGCACTTGCAAGCTCAACAAAACTTTTAGAAAGCACGTTTGAGCTATTTGTAAATGCGTGAAATTGTATGAAAAGTTTGAAGCAGAACGTTGACATTCAGCTTGCACTGGGCGTGTACAGGCGGAGTATGGCGGCTGGGTGACAACGTTGAACCACTGCAAGAGTTGACTGATCTGGTCTGGTCGATACCCGGACACAGGGGACCTCTAGAACAGCACTACGCACTGCGACTGCCGCTCATCGAACAGTTCAGAAGGTTGCATGTACATCCACATCATAGCTTGTTGATGTTTTGCAACGCTTAATGGTTGCAAGACTTGTCAGACAGGTCAATAAAAGACAATAATCAACAGATCGAAATAGCGGAGTTTGGTCTGAAAGCGTCACAAACGCCAATGATAAAATGTCACAAGGAACGCGTTGAAAAGTTAGGACAGCAGTGATGTCACTGCCATAGAGCTGTAATTTTCTTCTTTAGTTTCATATAGATGTCTGTGGATTTCACCCCTTAGTTGTTGACCGGAAGGTTTACCGGTATTCTACTGTACCCCCGAGTCAAAATGTACAGCGGCGGGCGGATTGCTAGTTAACGTACAGCCAAATAATAATGAGTGGATATTTCAAGTCGTTGTAAAGAGCTGATACTTAGCTTTATAATAATGTCGACTTACGACGATCCGGAAACATTTTGTGAACAACTGAATTAAACTGATTGACTAATGCAACATTTCGTTGCGCAGATTCGTCCTGACTAGTTTTGCCGTGAACTGGAGTCGATACCGTCTCGACTGTTCGTCGATTTCTCTGCTGATTGTCAGTCGTCGTAACTACGTTACTCACGCTCGCAACCCGGCCGCCCTTGTACGCCGCAAGATCGCCAACGAGCCGCAACTGGCGGCCACTCTGCGAGCCCGCAACCCGAGCTTCCGTGTCCGATCCGTTCAGCTGGAGCGCCTGTCCGTGCAGCAGCAGCTGGAGCTCGTTGCGTCGACCGACGTGATGCTGGGAATGCACGGTGCCGGACTGACGCACGCCATCTTCCTGCCCGACAAGTCCGGACTAGTGGAAATGGTTCCGAGCAAACTGGCGGCGGGCAACCGGCACTTCCACGCGCTTGCGCGCTGGCGGCGCATCGAGTACGAAAGATGGGTCGGACAGAGTGCGGACGATGACAGCTCGCAGACCAACTACACCACGCACGTGCCAACGGACGTTATCGACAAACTGGTGAAACGTGTCGCCAGTAGGATCTGTCCCCACACAACTAGGCTCTAGGTACTAACGTAACTGTGACTTATGACCCACGGATATCTCTCGAAATAGTTATTAAAAATATCGACCCACCGGTGCTTTGTCCGAGTCTCAAGTGCCCAACTTGTCTTCGCTCATAATTTTGATTATGGAAATCAATTTTAGGGCTTATAGTTTTTGACAGACATGAGCCTATACTACAGAAAACCTGACAAATAAATTAAACCGAACAAGTTTCATTTAACATCGCCATCATGCAAAATCTTTAAAATATTCTCAGATATTCGAAATAAGAACATAGGCCTATGCCGTCTAATGCAATGCATTGTACTTTATCCAATTTCTTTTTTCAAAGCTAATGATTTATTCACAACTATTATGGTGCCACAAAATGTTTTTTCAACTGTTTTGACTGACTGATGGATGCATACAGCATTAGTCAATTACAATATTCACAACTGCTTTCATCTGCTTGATCCGGTTTTATTTGTTCGTTCCTTCGTGTAGTTACTTGTACTCTGCAACATGTAACCTCAGGCCCGTCGAGAGCCACAGCGGGGCCTGGGGAGACATTCTCGCCCCCAAACATTTTCGCCGAGACCCTCTGGGGAGAAATTTTTAAAGAATTTTTTTCATAAAAATGGTGCATTCCGGTGTACTTTATATTTCTGAGTGACGGCGGGGCAACCCAAACGTCGCGGGGCCCGGGGTAGCTCATTCCCATACTCCAATGTGTTATTTTTCTGTCATATAACTTCACAAACACAGCACATTCTCATATGAAAAACTATCGTATTACATTTCTTAGGTATTTCATATCTTGCAAAACTTCGGCAAGTGAGTGAATAAAACAACCAGAATTTTTGTAGTTACTATGTAGTAAACATTTTCAAAAATACAACAAAACAAACATCAAACACTAAAAACTTAAAAACGTACAAAAATATGAAAAAGTTTTCTGGCCTAAGCAGAAATACCAAGTCTGCTGCAACCACAAATTACAGACTTCGGACATGCCTCAAAAATGCAGAGTCCCAAAATGGTTAAAATTTTTCCACCCGACTGCTAATCACCAGCGCAAAATATTTGAAACGACCATCAAAACTTACAAATTAGTAGACAAAAGTGCAACGAATTTAATAATCAAGCGCCGTTATGTGACGCCAGTAGTTTGCACTAAGCACAGCAATCTCCATGCGTCCGGTGTTGATTATTATCATCTTATACAGATACCATACACCTTCATATCAGATCAAGTGACCTAAAAATCCAACTTGTAATAGAGACCAGACTTCTATTAGACCCAACTACATGTTGTATAATTGAAACATTGTCAAGATGTCATACGAAACTTTTTCTGCACACAACGTGTGTCACAGTGTGCATGTAACAACGTGATTTCATCTTAAAACATCCAAAACAAACCCATTTCACTGCTGTTAATATTGATAAAAATACTACATTACTGTTGAAGCAGCAGTATAGTACAGCAACCATAAATTATTACAGACATGTAATTAAATTCATTCCCTCATCACAGTAAACAAACACAGGGTTGATGTTTGAATTAAAACTATCGGTTATGTTTGCAATAGACATGTATGCAAGACAATAGCCAACTGATAAACTGCAAACAGCCACAAAGCAACGTAGAATGTAAGACACTGTCGTATTCCCTCGATGAAAATTCCACAACTTCATCAACAACAATAATGCAAGCAACAAATTCTCACAACTATAGCAACAAACTCAGCAATTATACCTCAACTTTCATCTCCAACCATTGAATTTTACCGACAGTCACCGCACCAGAAATCAGCAAATTCACAAACTGTTTGTCTGTCACTAATAAACTACATAAATTCATCACATTACAATCTACACCGTGTCCCAAAATTAGCGATAAGTTAGTGTAAAATCGCTAAGACCTGACAGAATTTTTTTTACAAAATTTGAAATAGTCATTGAGACAATCATTCTGAACTAGCCTTTAAAGTTTGAGCTTAAAGTGGCTACCTTTAGCCTCGATGCAAGCTTTTAGTCTAAAGCGGGTATGCTGCTGCTTGATCCCTTTGTCAATAACAATGCATTGAAGGTAATGTAAACAAACTCTGACGTCATAATGACGTTACACTGAGCACACATGGTAAGGTGCATACGTCATAATGGGTGTGACCGTAAGTAATGTTGAGATAGTGCAGTGTACAATATTTTGTCGAAATCCATGAACTATAAACAGAATTATGCGTGTTTGAAACAGGGGTGCCACTAATTTTGGGACACAATCTACATTTGTTAAGTTGTTGACGTCTCAGCAACTGCTGTGGCATTTTTGGAATGAAAAAGCAAATACAAGTTGTAATTTGATGAATCTATGTAGCAACTGTCCACTGTCCATCAGCAAGTTTCACTGACTACAGCAAATGATAAATGATGCTCCGTCATTGAGGTGAAGTCTTCTTGTATCAACTATGAACTGCCCGATGGTCCAGCTAAAAACACAGTTCACATTACAACCATTAACAACTCTGTCTGCTAACACTACCACTACCACTCTCTAGTCTTATGCTTTAACAAGATCAGACGTTTACCCACTTCTGATTCGCTAGTGATGTATAGACCATGTCAACATGCTATGGTTAACCCATGCAAATCAGCTGACAAAATTGGCGAAAATGGTCAACTTCGTCAGTCACTGTCACTGGCTTAAGGTATAAAGGTAAAAGCAAAGTAAAGTCCAGCACTTGTTATAGTGCTTGAGACAGACACAAGTCCAGAAGCGCTTCACAATCTTGGAAGTGGCAGCTGATTGGCATGAGCTAACAATACCGCAGCGCAGTATGCGGCCATCAATTGCCCGCATCAGCGAACAACTGGATCCACGGTTTGCAGCAAGCAGACATACCACTGCTTCAATCAGCCACACTAGGCCTTCACCCCGCAGCCCGTAAGCTACTACTCATTTCCCATCCCATGGATAGTAGCAGGCTGAGTTAAACCTATTAATGAACTGAAACCGGAGTTAGTAATTCTACTTAGCAAAACTCATTAAAGACAACTAACCTTGCTAAAATTCCAGGACTCCACAATATTTTCTTGAGGACTTTTCAGAACCACAACCTTATACCAGGACGTTCCAGGTCTGGAAAATGTATCTACTAATTTCAATGACTTTCTACACTCTATACAAACGCTGGCGAGTGTTAGCAACTGAACGACAGATACAGTTCACTAACATACCTTTTGGTGCAGTCCACTTCATCTTCTGTTTGTCTGGAAAGTCTGGATGACTGAAAGGACACGACGTTTGACGACTGGTGCAGCTCAAACCATAACGACACGGCTGCAGCAACACAGTCAAATGCTACCATTTCAACTCAGACAACACATGCTCTTCAGTTTCCGAAACAAACTTCCGAGGATTGACGAAGCAGTTTTTTTACGTGTCAGCTGCAAATTCCTGACTGCAAACAACCTACCAGGAAACAATGGCCAAGTTTGCGGTGAATTATTTCTGCAAGTTAAGCACAAACTTAAATCCCATTTAATATGCCTCCAACATAAATAGCAAACACCAGTAATATTTCTTTACATCTTACTCAGCAACAGATAATCACATTGCCAAAAAGCTGTGAAAAGGCAACTGAGGATGTCAGAACATCACATTAAGTTGTAATAAGTTCAACGTTTCAGAGTTAAGACCAACAATGGTCACAGATTGCATTTATTGTATTACTTATGAGCAAAATTGCGCATATTAGCTCCTACTTAATTTCCACGGCTGCATTTAGATCATTAGAACCAAACTTTTGGAGCAAAAATCTAAGCTAATTACACGCACATAGCACTACTGTCAACATATCAAGAGCAACAGCTTGCCTTTGGATGTAGAAATGTGCAGTTCATGTCCGTACAGTGAGGAAAGAATTTGCAGCGAGTCTGTTTGGGAGCCATGGGTCTCGGCGCTGGAAATCGTGGCACACGTGGCACGTAGACCGGCACTGTATGAACACATCAATCACAAACTACGTACATCCAAACTGTTACCATTACAGTGCCAACATCGTCAACAACTATGTGCCGCACATACTATACGAAAACTAAATACTATTTCTAACCTTAGTTAAAAACTTGATGTTTTGATATCAGCTGACTTCTTCAGGATTGGTGGCTACTGGCCTGGCGTAGCAGTAACGTGTTTCATCCAATCAACAAAGTTACTCTACGCCAAGCCGGGTTAGTACTTGGATGGGTCACCATCTGTGGGCAGGCAAACCATCTTAGTACCTTATGTAACTAGCTGCCTAGGTCAACTCAGCCTTCCATCCCTCCAGGATAGGTAAATCGAGTACCAGCCTATCTGGCTGGAGTTCAGGTGAGGCACGTTCACCTGTGTCAACTGGCAGGTAACACTGTGTGATCCTATACGGCAGGTGACGCTCAGTAGCTCTGAGACGGGTCTCCCATTAAGAACTATATCACCACCTTTAACCTTTAACCTTTCATCAGATGCTTTCCGATGAAGGCCTCAGCTGACGTCAAAAACGTCGTTTTTAACTAAAGTTAGAAACATTTAGGTTTCACATAGTACGTCTACCGTACAACTGAATAGTTTACTCAATATGTGCTGCACATTATAATAACATTTAATATATCATTTATGTTAAGTATTTGCCCCCTCAAAACAACAAAGTTACTCAACAATAGGCTCAGTTAGACCATAGGCAGATAGGTAAACAAACAGCCGATACTGCCATCATGTGACACACTGATCATGGTCCCACAGTGTAAACTGGTGCCAGGCTGAGGGTCATGGGACTTATAGCTTGTGAAGTACACTTTCACAGTCTTCACAACATAGGAGAAAAATTCCCCAAATTTTCCAAGCTTTTCCAAGCCACAAACTTACTCTTCCATAGTTATCAAGCTACAAAAAGTGAGTGACACTGTTTTGCCTGTTACAATATTTCAGGTTCAGACAATTTCCCGAGTATTCCGGGTTTTCCATGTTTGTGGCCACTTTGACTTTTCGTATGAATCTACTAGTAAAGAGCTACTGACTGCGGACTGGCTGGACTATGACGGGAACTGTGGGTGAGGGCGTGGTCAGACGACGTGGACAGCTGTGAGTGTACGGACACTGAGTGTTACGGCAGCTGGCGTCAAACCTGCAGTTGGGATGAATGAACAGACAAGCACCACCAAAACGACATGCCGGGAAAGTCCTACACAGTGACGTAAAAACGCATCACATATTAAACAGTGTGACAGCGACAGTAACAGTGTCTTGGTACCTGGTACTAATGTGACATTATGGCAGGAAAATTCTTAGTCTGGGTCTGGTGATGAAAGCGCCAAATCAAAATGTGTCGCAGTAACAGTGATACGTCTCCAAGTCCTTATGCAATGACTTATGCTTTTGTAATGTGCACTTTGTAGAACTAGTGCAATTTTTCTACCACTTTTTCTATCTTTTCACTATTTTACTGCACTCTGCTCATTCACGTGTTAACTATGACTGCTGACTAAGTTCTCCCAGGGTGTCTAGCAGAAACTATACTGTGTGTAATGCCGATGTCATATTGTTGTTTCTAAATTATGGGTTTCACTGTTAAAGGGAGACGTTTGATAAAATGTTAAAACACATAAATTGAACAGGGTGATGACTGAACCCAAAAATATGTTAATCCCGTCATGCAATTTTCCATTGTGAACCGTATCCGTAGTTTACGTTTTTGGCCGAAATCTTCAACTTTGTTGATGTTGGCAGGCGTTCGCGCATTGCGTCACTGCATGGATGACCACTTACTCAATATCAGTAGAATGGCTTGATACAGCCGGACATGTCATTTTTTAAAATTTAAAACTTTCATTCCAGCAATATTCAATTCTCTGTCCACTGTCCAGATACATCGTGCACAAACTTGCGGTTCCATAACTCTTGCTGACTCACAAGCATTTATCAATGTCTGTTTTTAACAGTAAAATCCATAATTTAGAAACACAAAAATATGACGTCAGCACGACGTCATCGAATGTCATCGAAAGCAAAAATATCTAACTGTTATACAAATGAAATACTAGTTCCCTCCTAAACATTCCCTGAAAATGTTGTGGAAATCTAAACATTTTCCACGGAGATAGAAAAGAAAATGTAAGGGTGTGTTTTTTTCTGAACACCATGTAGGTAACAGTATGTACCATCAAGTTCAACTTAGGCAGCCGAATGAGACACACAAGGAAAAAGACCAATAAAAGGAGTACAGACTAAAGTGCGAAATTAGAAAATTTCCAAACACTTTTACTATGCAACTAGTCAGCAGAATGTGCAGCAGAAAGCATAAACGGACTTGCAAGGCTGGGTTGGATGATGATACTGGCAGGTGTCACCGTTCTTGCACGCCGGCCAAAACTTGCAGCGCTCGTTAGCATGAAGTTTTGCTGCCAAGTCATTACCAGCTGCCTGTGCATCATCATCTAATGATAACAAATACAACCACCAAACTTCATGTGCCCTTACGACTAAATGTACTACAGTATACATTACTAAAGGTATTGAGTAGTATTTTATTTTATTTAACATTTATTATAATTATGCACAAGCAACATTTCTTAGAAGAACAACCTTCGGCTCATCAGTTCCTTTTCAAGACTTTTTTCATCGAGCTTTTTTAACTGCTTACCTTCATTGATAAAAATCTTATTCCAAAAGAAAGCAGAATCTGTTTCGTAACAGTAAATATCTATTACATATATTATGATACATTCTTGTTCATACGTTTGTGTACATTGATTCACACTTTCACAACACAAATTCAACAACATTCAGCGTCAGCGCCCATGCATGCTTCAAGTCACCACTAGTAAATGATCGTATCCATGACAAAATGCTCAACACTGCTCAGCACTATATTTTCGTGAGCGGCAAGGTAGTAAAACAATATTACAGCCAATTCTGCAGTTCACAGGCATTAAAATCAGCTCACATTTGACTAAGCAAGTAAGTAGTGGCATCATTTTACGGCTCAACATGAATAAAATCTATCTGCATATACAAACCAATATGAGTGAGTTAATGAGTGGTGGTACCTTGTTCAAATGTGGCCAGTGCCTGCTGTGTCTGCGGCTTGACACGTACAACATTACGAGCTGATGCAGACGATCTCTCCAACAAAGTGTCGCCAGTGTCACCAGCGTCAGCGTCAACTGTGTCCATCGCTGTCAGCGACTCGCTGGCGCCGTCAAGCGTCACAACAAACTTGGGACTGCTGGCCCGCTGGCCAACCGGCTTCATACTGCAAGTACCACATGACCCTTGCATTCCTCTCAGTTGGCTCACACCTTTTTACTACATCACTGACTGCACGTGGTCTGATCAGCTCCAAAACACAGATCAACTTAAGAATAATAGGATAAAACTAAATGGAAATTTCTGGCCAGCACTTTTGTAATTAAATCATGAAATGATGGCAGCGGTTAATATTAGAAAATACATTATTGTACAATTTTCACCTGTGTACTATCATCTTGTCCGAATACTAAGCATGCGTGCAATTATTTACCCACATGTTATGCAAGTAAGAACAAGAAACCCATGCTGATGCAAACGGGAACAGGCAACAGCCGCGGTGCATGTCTGAAATCCCAGTAAAACAAAGTCAGTCACCAGAGGGCGCCGGACAACAAGCGGCTATAGTGTCTGCAGTGTTATACTGATACTTACTGTACTCGTTCGGAGCAACCCTCTTCGAATTTATGGTTCCTGAAACTACAGTCTTCCAGGCAGCTGTGAAGATTTGGTGATCCTAGCTTGCACCATTTTTGACTGATCCACTCGGGTGACAGACGAACAAACAGACAGATGGACAGACAGAATTGTGATGGCTAAGACATGCTACAGCAGTAGCTGCTGTTGCACGTAAAAACTAACCACTGACTGCAGAAAAACGACTTATCCACGTTGCAGTAAATGCCTGGAATTATGCAAGCACACTGCTGTCTAACGCATAATTAAGATAAATGTAAAATAGCTAAAACTAATGTTGTGATAGTTTATGCCTTGTAAAACATCTTTGAAAGTACTAGAGAGTTACAGAGACAGAAAAAAGACAAAAGATTCTGCAAAATCGACCCTATTACACTACAGTAAAATGTGACAAAAAAATTACAGCTGCCTAAGAGAATGGGTTTCTATGAAAGCTCGGGCTCAGATAACTACTGGACTCGGATAACTGCTGGACTGATAGTGCATGTCCAGTCACAGTTCAGAAGTCACAGACAGCTCTGCAGTCAGTCCAACACAGTAAGCTGATGTTGATACTTGGTCTGCTGCAGCAGCAGGAGTTGTCTGAGTCCATCCTCCTCACTGTCGAGTGAGTCGTCCTCTTGCTCCATCATATCCACAGATTCTTCAGTCATCATCCGCGCTGCCAGCACACCGCTCGGTCCAGGCTCAGGCTCAACTGGACTGCGACGAACCAGCGCCGGTGCTATGTCGGACGTCCCTACATCAATAACTCACTGCTCATCGTCAGCAATGCCACAACGTTTAACAAATGCACAAATCAACTCGCAATTTTTCAGACACACTCTGCTGCACCATTTAAATGTATCTATCAATGACGATAAAGTTTCAAGTGCAAACACTATCCCAATACTTGGAAAGTGCTCCAACAATGAAAACAGACTGTCATCCAATTTCATACAAGGAAAGCCCTGCTAATGCAAACGGGAACACGCAACAGCTGTGGTGCATGTTTGAAAGCCCAGTAAAACAAAGTCTAAATCAGTCACCAGAGGGCACCAGATGACCCACAGCTATAGTGTCCATAGTGTTTTACTCGAACTCACCAGAAGGCATGACGTGTCTCGCTCAGCCAACGCCGTATTGGCTGGATATTGCAAATTTTCCCTACCTCCCTCTTATTTAGCACCCTCATTCGGGGTGACCCCTTTCGAATTTATGGAAAAGCTTTACGGTTCCTAAAACTAGAGTCTTCCAGGCAGCCAATGGTGAAGATTTGGTGATCCTAGCTTGCATCGTTTTTGACTGGTCCACCCGTGTGACAGACAGACAAACAGAGACGAACAGACAGAAATGCGAAAGCTAAGATGCGCTACAGCAGTACCTGCTGTTGCGCGTAAAAACCATGCTTTCAAAAGTTTCGAAGTCATCACTGAAAAGAGAATCCTAAATGAGCCGGAAAGCAAACTAGACCACTGGCAAGATGGCACACTTAAAGGCCATGCAGGTCTAATACACACAAGCTTGCTAACATTTTTCATCAAGTGCTGATAAAAAACCGTCAATAAGAATGTTGTTGTGGAATGTGGACATTTAACCATATAGATTACTTCATTATTTGCAAAAATACTAGTCTTGCTGTTCCAAGAAAAGTTCAAAATAGCACACCATGTCTCGAAATGGTAAAAGCTACTGGCCAATGTGACGCACATAGACATTTAACCGATATTTTACTTATAACACCGCACACACTGATAACAGTTTGCCGTAGCTTACTGGTGAGCTGAGAACTGGTCTGCTGAGTTGCAGCACGTGATGACTGACTGGTGATGGTTGACGCGAGTTTAGTCTCAGTCAGCATCGACTGGTTGCTAGTCCTCAGTGTTGGGACGTGTTCCGGCCGTGGCGTGTCTTGCTGTGGCTTCATGACCAGTCGGTCGCTCTCATCAGCTTTAGCAGCACTAGCAACTGATGCTGGCTTTGTGGTAACTAACAAGTAACAACCACAAACAAACCCCCGCCAGACTGCATATTTAGCCAAAACCCGCATATCGCATATTTTTCCGCATATATTGGCATTTTTGAAATCGCATATGTGAAAATTATGCTACACATGCAAAAATTCTCAAATATTTGCATATATGCCGCATATTTGTGTACATGTGATCGCATTTTTCAGCATTTTCCTCATCCAACAATAATTTAAAACCGTTAAATATTTTTCACAGCAGATGATTACTGGTATTCACAATCAGACGTTGAAAAAATTAAAATCAAAAATGTTGAAACTCTGCAGAATAGGACTATTAAGAGATCATGATTATGATTCTTCGTCACTCAAAGTTGCATATGACAGAAATATGCGGCAAAATATGCCACACATATGTAGCACATGCGGTATATATGCTGCATATATGTGCCACATATTTTGCCTCAAAAAGTTCCGCATATTTTAAGACAATTCTCCGCTATAAGCTGGCATCTCTGATACTACAATCCAATACTATTCAACTGTAAAACTTAGGATATCAAAAAAGACAAAGTCGGATCGGATCAAATAACTGAAACCCATGCAGAGATCTACACTAGTGGAGAATTTTGTATTCAACAGCAACCTTCAAATGACAACAAATTAACAGGAAACAACTGAGGGTGGCTGGAATCCTTACAGAGATGCTGGCGTGCTTTGGCGACTGACTGTTCAGCCTGCTGCATAGCTTTCATTAGCAGCGACTTGTTTGCTTGTAGCGTCACCGGCACACTCGACCTACACACAATGCGACGACACTTATATAGGGTGGGCCAAAAAAATTTCCCAACTTGTTTTCATCCAAACTTTGTCAAACCTCCACCAAATTTGATAATTTTTGGCGCACTGATTGCCGAGACAATAGAGTTATGTGAGGTACACTTATTTTCCACCTCATCTAATTTGTGTCAACGCACTACCGTGTACAATGCAAATGCTCCAAATTGTTACATTACACGGCAATTATCAGTATCAGATTGCTCACCTTTTCATTATCAATTCGACAGACAGCGCAACGTAATTTAATAATTTTGTGGTATCAATATTTTATGCTAAAAATAGTGGACACAAAATAGCTGACTGATGTACTAAAAATACATCTAATACATGAATGAGTGCTATGCAGTTTGATCAGTTGATCGTTAATGCTGCCATCAGCCAAGGCCATTGGGTACACTTTGGGCATAAATTTTGATACTTCGAAAGTAAGTTGTTACACAAACTTATAATTCTGCTAAAAAATCACATTTTAGTTTATCGCGTGCTTAATTGAGTCGGTAGAACTTTTATTATGACAACAACTAAGCATTATGCAACAATTTGGAGCATTTGCGTTTTACACAGTAGTGTGTTGACATAAATTTGGTGAGGTGGACAATAAATGTACCTCACATAATTCTATTGTCTTCACCATCTGTGTGCCAAAAATTATCAACTTTGGTGGAGACTAGAGACGAAGTTCTGCCAAAAAGGAGTTGGCAAATTTTTTGGCGCACCCCGTACACAGGCAGCCATTGTTAGCGAACCTCCTAAGCAGGGAAAGAACCTTCCAGCTCATCTGAGACAAACTGGCAATTAGCTAATTAGCTCTGAACAGATTAAGTGGCTGCTAAAGACATTTCTGTTCAGGTGTTGAAACTGCGGAACAAATAAACAAAAGTTGACGAAATTTAGCACAACTGTTTAGTAGAGTCTATGCTGTTAAAAACAACATTATTTCACACTACTGGCTCCGTTTGTGCTCAAAGTGTCCACCACTCACTTCAATACATGCACAAAAACTAACATCAATGTGCAAAATATTGCTTCCAAAGGTTTCCCTACAGAAATACAGAAAACTAGAAGGCGCTCGTAAGAGTGCATATCTCCACCAAGTGAAGTAATTTAAACATTACTACTACTGCTACTACACCTACAAATACTATACACCTAGAGCTACTACTACACCTACAACTACGGCTAAAAATAATGGGGTCATGACCTTGACCTTTCAAGGTCACGTGACCGGTGAAGTCATCGGTCACGTGACTATTCAACTCGCGATGGGCTACTTCCTATGGGTGGTAGATTGCGACCAATCTGGCACCGTTATAGATATGGCGATTCAAAGGACATGTACACACACACACACACAGAACGGCAGACAAAAGGACAAAACGACCAATCTCTTAATCTCCTCCAAAATTCACTTCGTTCACATTGGCGGAGATAATGAACTGAAATATACTTGACATTTAAGGCTGTAGTAACAAAATGGTGTCACCTTCTCTCGGTGACTTTGACGACGCTGGCTACGTTGCCAATAGCTGGCCTCCGTGGGTCGTATTCTTCCTCATCGTCATCGTCGTGCTGAAGAACAGCGCCGACCGTGGACCCCAGAGCACGACGACCGCCTGACGTTTCTGATGTTGTCTTGGCATACTTGGCAACCTGCAATAACAACCAATCGATCAACTGAATGCTATTATACACTGTAATATACAGGGTGGGCCAAAAAAATTCCCATATTTGTTTTTGGCAGAACTTCGTCAAATCTTCACCGAATTTGATAATTTTTTGGCACATGGATGGCCAGACGATAGAAATATGCGAGGTACACTCATTATCCACCAGTTGGGAAATGTCAATGTTGTTGTTTTAAATAATGTCTAAATTGGCACACTTAGCACCTTGTAATTTTATTTATCTGATCCACACTAATATCTGGAAAAATTGTCAACATCAAAATGTCAATATCAAGTATAATTTAAATTTGTGAAATCTGCAGTTTTGTCCATTAATAAACAAAAACAACTAGATTCCAAACACCACAGCCAATGCCACATATGCATAGAAGAGGTCTATGCTCAATTTTAAGTTTAAAGGCTAAGTTGCACAAAAAAACGATATTTGATAAATAAGTGTAAAATGTAATGCTAATTAATAATATGCAGATCAGTTGAAATAAAAAAACATCGTTTCACATTAATTTTAATACAAATAATGTTTTGCAAACCGAATGATGACGTCGCCTACAATGCTTTGTATTGCAGCGTGCGAGACTAGCATGCCACTGCAGCGTTAATGCAGCGCGCTCTCAGTGAAGGGAACTCGTTTGCATTCCAGAACCAGAAGTCTGAACCTGTCAGCGATTGGTGCATCGAAAAGAGCATACAGTCAGCCTACTTCCGATATAACAGCGATATTTCGAAATGCAAGCAAAGTCTCTTCACCCGTTACCACGCTCCATTGACACTCTAGCATCAATTCTCTCGAATGCTACGCTGACGCTAATGCCGTAAGTGACGTCACAGTTCCGGCACAATTGTCCATCTTACAGTGTATATTAACCATATAAAGATAACACTAGCAACAGGAAGATTAATAATTTTGACAGATTAACATTCGATAAAGCAAATTAGCACTTTAGTTATGTACAGTTATGTAAAATGATGCGACTTGGCATTTAAAGATTATTCAAATATTTCATAAAGTCAAAACAAACATTCTAACACAAGCATCAAACTATTTACTTAAACTTGTGCACTGCCTCATAAATGCAATTTTGCTTCACTATATCATAATACTTCAAGCAATCTGTGCACAAGTCCCTGCAAAACTGTTAAAATACTAAATGTCAAATGCAAATTTCTAATTGAAATTTACTAAACTCAATATTCATCATCAAACATTAAAAACTGTTAAGTTATATATCAAATAGAATGTCAACTCTGACAATTCTACAGGTTCTAGCCAATATCAAAAAGGAGAGTACAGATTCAAAAATTACAAAAATAAATTGACAGTGATGAATGATATCATACTGTTGATCGTTGAGTAACTGCACCGAGTCTCTTCTTGGCCGCCAAGTGCCCGGTGCTCACCTGTGCACATGTGATGTCAAACTGAATGCTTAAAACTCACTGCACAGAAGTAAGCTTATGACCTTAAAACCCCACAACCTAGCACTGGTACAAATTTCCTCTTTTGCTATGCAGCTAAAATGCACAATTTGTAAAAGTTTGGTGAAGATGCAGTAATGCATACTGGGTAGTGGGTACCATAGATATTGTGGTAATGACACCATGAGAATGCATTCTACCAGCGATATGATAACAAAATTCCTCCAATCAAGTAATCTGCTCCCGCACAGCAGTGTAAACATCAACTAATGGGAATAATATTAAAACTGTTATGCACTGAAGTAAATAGTGTCTGACACTGCCAAAGCATAGAAATATAACCAAGATATAATCTGTAAAAAATTCACACTCACCGGCTGGGGAATATACTCTTCCTCTTCTCTCGTTCGTTTCCTGGACTCTAGTGCACTCAATGAAATCTTGCGAGATTCCTTCCGTGGCTCTTTCACTGTTGATGTTTCACCGGCAGTGGAGATGTCAGATTTGGCGTGTGCAGGTTTTGCCACCGATTTCTCCGGAACTCCTTCATCTTCAAACTCATCTGGGCACAAACATACTAGAGTCACTCAAACCTAAAACCACTGTAATTTTTCGGCATTCATATCAATCTAACAGTGAGTAAATCTGCTGCTGTATTCTGCCCTACAGGCAAGTTCACGTTCTCCATCGACTTCATCTTGTCCGCTATTGTGCTAGCTCCTTAAGTTGTGAATAACCCATATCCTCGACATTTGTCTCCAGTAGCCAAGACATTTCTTTTGGCCTCCCTCTTCCCTTCTTCCCTGGCAGTCGACCTTCCAACACTGTTCTCACTAAAGAACCATGACGTAGCACATGTCCCAACCACTCTTAATCAACTGACCAATCAATCAGTAAGAACACAGTCAACTCAACCTTCCATCCCTCAAGAGCAGGTTAATGGACTACCGACCAGGTTGGCATATTTTGCTGGGGTTACGATTGGCTGCATTCACCTGTGTCAAGTGGTGTGTGATAAAGCAGGTGTTGCTCCATAGCTCTATGATAGGTCTCCCATAAAAAGCTATACATGACCTTTGACCTTTAACAGTGCCACAAGATAGTGCGACTAAGTAAATCAGAAACTACACAAGCGTGACAACAACATCAACAGTCTACCATGTTCCGGTGCAAGTTTGATCACAGGCTCTTCATCCAGTTTTGTCCGTGAGAGTGTGGCTCTGGCTGCTAGCACATCGCTGTCTGTCTCTGGCTTGGGCTGGCCAGTGTTGGCCTGCTTCACAGCCACAGCAGCAGCAACTGGTTGTGCTGATGCCGACTCTTCTGTAAGAACTGGTGCTGACTGAGAGCTAGGCACTGCAGGCTTAGATCTACCTTCTGCTGACTCTGTACCACATCATTGAACACAGCGGTCACAAAGTAAAAAAATTTATCTCTTTATCAAAGCCATAAACTTACTTTTCAGCAGGTTATTGCAACAAAATGAAATTGTAATAATGACCTTCATCAAGGGTCATTCCATATAAATGCCAGCAATATAATAATTTATTGGGCAGGGTCGCTACTCCCTAAAATCGTAATGATCCTGTTTACCCAGTCAACAGCTATTTAACATAAAAATATGAATGACGAACAAGTTGCAGGTTGCACAGAATTCTCTGATAATTCCGAGTTTACCATGTTCGGAGAAATCCTGAAGTTTTCCAAGTCTGTGGCCACCATGTCATAGCAGCACAATCATACGTCTTCGAACATCATAAGCAGACTGACTGACACCAACTACCAGCACGAAACACTACCAGTATCAGAACCATGCTTAAGAGCTGGTTTTTTTTGTTCTTTTGGTAAGCGGCTAAATCTACTGACTGGTTAAGAACAAAATGAAGCCTATGTGCTCATAAAATGCAACATGCATTGGCATGGCTTGGTAGTCTAATGGTAGTACGTCAAACTAGTGATCACGAGGTCAATGATTCAACTCCCAGCCATTACACTGCCAGGTAACAACCCTGGGCAAGTTGTTTGCCTCTGTCACCAAGCAGTACAATTTAGCACCGACCTAACCACTGGAAAGGTTACGACAGTATATGGGAGGTCTGGTCCTTGAACGATACATCTGAGCTGTGTTCGCACTGACTGCTGGCTCAGGGCCTTAGAAACGAAGATGAGCACCGCTCATGTCAGTCACAGAGCTGTGAGGCAGTGCTGTTGAATATCGGCAATTTACGTTATCTTATGAAATAAATTACATTATGAGTCAAATATCCAAGCCACTGTGTACATAGTCATAGTTTTGACTGTCAAGAGTTCTTTCTGATGAACACTTAGTCATGAAAGCATTTCCTGACCAGCAGATACAATGTAATACGTGCCTAGTAATTTTAGCAGTGTGACAGTTAGACAGATGGATGAACAGCTACAATATGGTAACATCTGCCACAATGCCTGGCACTACAAATGATTTCAGTGACAATGGCAACTACAAATCGCAATTCTTCCATTCTAGCAGCACTCAGCAACTGTAACAACTTGAGTTATTGGTATGAAACTTACCGCTACCAGTAGACGTAATTGACTGCAGTTTCTCTAACAGATTGTGAAGCCTAAAATTGACATGAATCACAAATAATTAACAGCAGCACCAATATAGCCCATTATTAATGTAATTAAAAAATTTACACTTAGAGCAGAATAGTGGTACATTACTTAAACTGTTATACTGATGCAACCTTGACGGCTATGTAAAATTGCAAAATAAAGCAGAAATAAAAACGAGCACAGACACAAAACTGACGCATGACTGAAGTATAACAGAAAAAAGTACATAGTGTCATGTAAGAAAAAAGTTGGTAATAACTTAATTCTGTGCACATGCTGCTGGAAAAAAGCTCATAACTACCAACACATTTCATAGTGGAATGAAGAATAATTCGTATAAACCTTCTCCACAGTGCAACAGTTAGACTGTTTACAGCATGACTAATAATGGTGACCCAGACACTAGTAACAAATATGAAAATCACGCATCACACATCACAGGCCTGCTGCCTGCATGAAAACTTATCATACAATTGATGCCAACCTGGGTGCTGCACTTCCTTAACGCAACCCAGCTAGAAACTTATCCACTAACCCACAGATTCTCTAACAAGAGTCCACACAAAACCCCCACCGAGGTCAGCCACCTTGCCGTGGTGGTGGGGCTTAGCACCTATGACCCGAAAGATTTCTAAAATCTGGAGGCGAGGAGCAACTAAGTGCTGACCAAACTCCTGTAGGCAGATTGCTACACATTACCAGTGCTCTTATGCTGGTTTCGGCTTCACAGCCAACTACGGCTTTATAGCCGTCTACTTACGGCTTTACAGCCGTCTATTTACAGCTTCACAGCTGTTATAGCTTTATGGCCGCTACCTGTAACCTTCTGGTTACATTTGGGGATGCGAATTGGGCTGAGCTGATACGGCCTCAGCACTGGGCAGGTGTAAGAGCCTGTCCACCCCGGAGGTAAGGTAAGGTAAGGTCCACACAAAACACAGCAAAAAGCGATGACAACGATATTATTCACATGATGTGCTGAAACAGAACTTGCCAGGTAGTAAACTTGCTCGTGTTGTTGCCTAAGAACAGACTCAGATCTTCAGCCATCTGCTGCTCGGTCTTCCGGTTTGCTACCATCACCATGATGTAGTCTGGCAGCTCGTCATCTGGAATATTAGCAGATCAATGACAACTCTACCATGCCAGATGAAACAGAACACAGGTCCATAGAGAACACTGCAGCTAGCAATGTATTAATGCAGTACCCATTAGGGATGAAACCGGTAGGTTTTCTTGGGTAAACCCACCTAATAACGTGCTAAAAAACCTACCACAAAACCCTCGTTTTCACTAATAATGAAATACATTAATACAGCTGAATTTTTGGAACATGTAAACCCACCGACAAATTTGCAAATGTTGGTATATTCTATGATGTGGGGAGCAAAAAACCATCAAGTTAGGCCTTCTTCAAAACCAGTTTGACCTAAAAAAAACAATAAAAACCCAAAACCCAATAAAAAAACCCAAAAACCACCAGGGTGGGCTTTCACAAAAAACGTTTTTTGGCAACCCAGGAACTCATGGGAAGTATTTCTGCAAGTCCACAACAAAGTCTATCAACTCATCATAACAGCATTTTGCTTCAACATGGCACACAAACAAAATACAGACATTTATAAACACACTCTACTACAAGGTGGTCCATAAAAACAAGGACTTTTGCCCATATCTTCACCAATTATTAGTCGATTTTCAAAATTCTTTAACTGCCGCACTCTGCAGACAGTTTGCAATAATGCAATTATTATAAATTCCACCACACCTAAATGCATCTCTATACAACCTTGTGAAATACGAATGAAATATAAATATATAACGATAATAACAAACAATCACTTTGGTAAATGAACAAAAAACACATTATACCAACACTGCAGTGAATGATATATATGACATTCAACTTTGTGTGTCTAACACAGTCTAGCATCAAATGGATCATTCACTGCAATGTTGGCCTGAAGTGTTTTTTCATTCACCTAAATGTTTGATATTATCATTAGTTTTTTCTGACATTTATGTTTCACAAGGTAGTGTAGACATATTTATGGTGTGGTGGGATATATAATAATCACATTATTGCAAATTGTCTGCTGAGTGTGCCAGTGAAAGAATTTTGAAAATTGCTTAATAACTGGCTAAGATATGGGCAAAAGTAAAGTGCCACATTTTTATGGACCACAGTGTATAACGCCACAATATATTCATTTACTGTACATTTAAGTTTCACAGGCACCAAATTAACCAGTTTGTGAGCCTAAAAATACATGGGTCACCTGGGGCCACAGAAACCTAGGTCTGGACTACCAGTACATATTCAGTGAAAAAATATCAAGTAGTGCCAATAAAATCAAGACAAGTAGTTCAACCAGAGATAATAAAACAGGCATCTGAGTCAATGTTTTTAAAAAAATATTATTGCGTATTACATTGAAACACTGCTTACTAACCAACATATGCTCCAAGTTCAACCAGCTTTGCTTTGATTGCAGACTGCAAAACAGTGACAAATAAATAAAAAATAATCAACATTTTAACAAATCAGTTATCTTAGGGTAATGCACACATTTTGCAGTTCTTAATGTCACAAATATGCAATATGCAGAAATTACATTACTATTTGTGTGAAGTTGTGAACATGTTATTTCAATTCTGATTAAATAGCAGTGTCAGAACTGTTAAGTGACGATTTTATCATCCCGCTGATGGCTCTTGTTTCTCACTAAATTAAGTCATGCACTGCAACACCAGCCATGTATATATTCACCAACAGTTAATATCCCTACTCTTCCAGTGACTAACGATGCACCATCTCACACACTGGAAAACCTTCTTCTTGTTCTTTTCCAGTAACGTACAGTACACTCTTCACATCTTCTTGCGAGTAATGTCATAACCTAACCATATAGCAAAGCAAACTCTAAACCAACCACAAATTGCACTTAAATTGGCCATGCACAGAGTCGGCCTTGTGTACAGTGGCTTATGGGGTGTTTACACGATCCAGCAAACATCCAGCAAACTTCCAGCAACCGTAATGCTGGACGTTTGCTGGAAGTTTGTTTAGGCTGCGGCACATTGTGACTTTTTTACTTAAATTCGCCGGATATAAGTACTCGTACTCACTCACTCACTCACTTTCTACAGGCCTAGTAGAAAATCCGAGACGCGTTTCGCACTTTTTTCTCTCTGAGAATCTCACTTCTACGACTCAGTAGTTCTAACAAAAAGTGCGAAACGCGCAAAGTAAGAATTCTATGAGAATTCTAACATAGAATTTTGGATGACGTAACTCACAAGCAAGTGGGCGGAGCTAGCATAACGTAGCAAAGGAAAATCTTGCTCACGATTTCTCAGAGAAGCTCAGAGAAAAGGAAGTGCGAAACGCGAATTCTAAGTTAGAATTTCTGAGATTCTCA
>Ga0056128_1000977_pt1 | contig 29779 bp, 12 predicted proteins | sample WorMetLIZISLAND2_FD_71113 | JGI IMG/M metagenome (GOLD analysis project Ga0056128, IMG submission 71113) | Marine gutless worms symbiont microbial communities from Max Planck institute for Marine Microbiology, Germany - Olavius geniculatus... ... | reverse complement strand
GGATTTATAACAAAATTCAGAAATATCAGGTAAGCGCTTTTGTTGAAATAATGTTGTTTACGACGTTTGAATTTAACTGGCAAAAAACGAATCGAGCGTTTGCGCCGCCGCCATTATGACGCACTTTTGGCCACACACTGTACCACAAAGCCACTGGTGTTGATTTACATGATTGTGGTGCTGATATTCTGGTCAACCTTGCATTACTGTTTGAGTTACACAATCAAGCTGAAGCAAAATGCAAACCTTGAGGTCATCAAACTTGAGTGTGAAGTCAATGATCTCGGCGAACTGTTTGAACAGCGCTTGCTGGGTCTCCAGATGCTGACGAGGTGGCATGTCCCTCGAACACAGCGCACTCAGTAATGTCGGAACTGTTGTCTCTACAGACAACAGACAACAGTAACCAAAGCTCATCAATCATGCCATTCACCGTTTACAATCTTAACTATTAACTACCATCATAATTCAAATTATTCATGCCACAATTCTGCAATTTATCAGGTTTGCTGGATCAAAACCTGCATAATGTGTAACTGTGATAATGCATTTAGACACCAGATCATTTTCATGTGAACAGAATGGACTCGAAAACAAGATTCATTTTCTTTTAGCTAACACGAATAAAGCTTTGTTAACTAAGAGAGACAATAACTGAGATTCATGCAACGTAGCTTAAAGTCCAAGTCGCATAAAAAACGATACTGGCTAAATACGTGCAGAATGTAACACTAATTAATAATACACTGATCAACTGAAATGAAAACATTGCTTTGAAGTAATTTTATCACAAATATGTTGTGTGCCAACTGAACTCACCCAAACGTGCCACAAATACTGATGACGCCACTCACAGGACGCTTGGTTGACAAACTGACATTCGCATTTAAAAATACTTAATCCATTCATTTGCCTCAGAATAACATTAGATTTATAGTACAAGTAGATGACATCAGAAATTACATCAATGTTTATTTGTTCACTACTAGAGATGAGCCGTTAGTAAAATTAACGATGCACTGGAATATTGTGGTTTTCAGTGGGTTAACTATTGATGAAAAATTTGACCTTTTTGAGGCTATTTGGCCGTAAATTAAGCTGCATTTGATTTCAAGGCAATAAAACTAGTCAGCAACTCCCCTGCAGATGGCGTCACAGTTCCGAATATGGCTGAAACCGTAAAAAGAGAAAAGTGAGTACTTTAAACCTGTTTTTAGGGTATTAAGATGTATTAGCAACCAGAAGATAACTGAATATTGACAAATTAACATTTCATTAAGCCAATTAGCACTTTATAACTGTTATGTAAAATGATGCAACTTGGAGTTTTAAGTACATAACTTCTTTCAAAGTAAACTCAAAAACAAACAAGAAAAACTGTATTATAGCAGTAGCAGCAGCAGTGACATAGTAAACAGTTTCATAACAGCACATCAGCAAACAAAAAAGCCATTTTGTCCACAACAATGCTGATTGTAGTTGATTACATCAATAAAACCAGTGTGTAAAATCCATGCTATTTAGTGCAATAGAACAACATGCGACTATAGTACTGCTGCAACGACAGATGTATATGAAAGTTACCGAGCAAAATGAGTGAGTCATAGACCAGTGATTTTCAACCGGGGTTCCGCAAAACCCAAGGGTTCTGTGAACATCTGCCAAGGGTTCTGCGACTCGTCAGTCGTCAGTAAAAAAAATAATAATAACCTACAGTGGGAAATTACATCAAAACAAGCCACAGAAGTACTACGAACCAAATGCTTAGTTCCAAATTAACGCTTCTAGCAGTCTACTTTTGCATAGAGTGTTAAATATTTTCCTTGTTGTTAACAATGTTAGAATATTTCATTAAACACCGAACACTAACTTATTAGTGTCAGTGTTAAGGAATTGTGAATCCATTTATTGAAAGACCTTCATTTCCTGAAACAATATGCTTGAAAAATATAAAAAGCTTCATCCATTAGTACAACTGACTAAAGGGGAGGGTCCAGACCCCCTTAGCTGTCCGTGGGCATAAAAACATAAAAGATGCAATGATAATTTTTGGGCCGTTGACGACCACCTCGTAACTAGTGTTTTTGGTTACGGGTGAAATAAAAATGCTAAATAATATTATCTAATATGGTAAAATTAAAGAAGTCTTTTGCCTGCTGCTTTATCGTCAGCGTTTCAAAGTTTTGCTCCAAACTCCCACAGGTTTTCTGCCTCTTGACTCCGCTGGGGACATTGGTCCCCAGAAACCCTGAAAATTCCACTTTGCCTATGCCATTGCATGGACTCATGAATCATTGCATGCTATGGGATTCTATGAGTGATTTTGACAATTATGTAAAATTGTAGGGTTCCACTGCAGCAAAAAGGTTGAAAAACACTGTCATACACCTTTAAATTGAAGAACAAGAGGCAAAACTGATTGCTAGAGCAGAAGTAGCAAGACTACTCGCATAACTACAGATGTATAAAAGATATTGAAAGTTACCGAGTGAAATGGAAAAGTCGTAATACTGTTTGAGCTGGGAAACGAGAGGCACCACTGCCAGCCATGCACGATCCTGGTGGTCATCTGAACGAGGGTTTGATATTGCCTACATCATCAGCAACATGCCATGTTATCAGTAAAGCACCACATCTCATTAACAGCCAAATAATAAACAGTTACTGAATTAAAAACACCGACTAAACACTGACTTTAACAACCAGCCAAAAGTTATAAATGGCCAAAACTTATCATAACCTCCCATTAAGTTCTTCTCAGCTGTACTCTCTGTCTAGTTCTATTGACACAATAAGCATCATTTTTATTTCCAAATTATAATATACACAGTGTTTCATAAAAAAACAACCGCTTTTCTTTTTTTCATAGTTTATTCAAATGATGATCAATTTACATGAAATTTTTACCGGTTGTAGCTGAAGAAATAATAATTCAAAACATTTCAACAAAATATGACAGTTGATTAAATATTCTTTGCTAGGTGTGATGCATCATTTTTATTTCCAAATTATAATATACACAGCGTTTCATAAAAAAACAAACCCTTTGTCTTTTTTCAAATTTACTCAAATGATGATCAATTTACATGAAATTTTTACTGGTTGTAGCTAAAGAAATACTAATTCAAAATATTTCAACAAAATATGACAGTTGATTAAATATTCTTTGCTAGGTGTGATGCAATGCTGATGTCATAATGTGTCACAGGTACAAGCTTGCTAGTCTCAACTGGTGACTGTCAGTTGTTACTCTGCTCCGTTGGTGAAAAACCTGGTTCACTGGTGACAAATTCTTGAAGTTTTACAGTCGCAGCCACAAAAGATACATGCAAAGCAATCGCATTTACGTGTCTTTGGGGATAGTTGGACTTTCAGATGTTTGAGCAAGACAGTGCACTATCACATCGAGCTTGCGAGAAGGTTGAATTTTTGGATCGCTAGACGCCTGATTTCATGTCCCCATGTCGCTTATTGCTGAGACGATAAAAAAATTTCATCAGCGTACCAGATGAAGTTCACCATCGAAGCAGGGTAGGAACTGAGAGCTCCAAAAACTGTGGGCCCAACTGATAAGCAAAGCTGGGTTACATACATCTCGTATTTCCGTGGCTGCACCTGTGTAGTAGCTCAGATCATGTAGTATTGCCGGAGTGCATTGCAGCACTGACTGGACCTGTGTCCAGACTGGCAGCTCTGCCTCCGTAGCTGTGCAGTCTACAACACATCAGCAGCATACACTCACCATCAAATCACTGTAGATGTGCTGGGTTGAGTGACTAAACAAATAAGCAATGCTGCGCTATGCTATGTGCGGCCACAAATCCAAAAAGGCACTAATCCAAACTTTTAATAGATTTGTCAGATTCCAGTTGAACATGTGACCAGGGGCCGCTATATCCCAGGCCACCATAGCCAAATTCTGTCAAAACCAAAGATGCAAGATATCCTGCTTCCTAACCCTATTACTAATGCTAGCTATCCCTGTCCTTTGCGCTTGTTGGACTAGTGCTCCTTCAAACTAAAGAACTGTCCCCATGCTATGCACCCCCACGCTATGCACATAGTCTATGAACCCATATTAGCAGCAGTATCATTAAAAAACGTAAAGTCCTTCCCAAGCCTTATGGCCCATAGGGTGGCGCTGATCTCCGTTTCCTAAGGCCCTCAGCCAGACACCAGTTTTTACACTGCGAGACCACGGATACGGGGCCAGTGTATCATGTGGTGTGCCTGTTTACGTCCCAGCGGTAAAGCCGGTAACAAATTATAGTGCTTGGTGACAGAGGCACATGTGTGTGAACAACTTGCCTAAGGTCGTTACCTGGCAGTGTCCTGGAGTGCAGTCGAATCTGCACCTCTGAGTTACCTAACGATTACAAGTCCGACATGTTACCGTTAGACAACCGAGCCACACTATCACCGAGCCACAGTATCATTAGTAATATAATAATCTACAGCATCATAACTACCTTAACAAACATCATTTATTACTTACTTTCAAAGTCAACAAAGATATCTCGTGAATCGCTGCCGCTGTCGCGGTTGTACAAAACCCTGAGTAAGTTACCCATCACAGATGTACACCACGCTCAATGCTGGATCACACCACTGCAGCATACACAAGCACAAGAGATATAATAGTTATCATCTTAGCCATCTACAACTTTAGTCACATTCGTCCAGTAATCTACAGGTTGTTTATGGCAAGACGTGAATTAAGCAGAACATTTGCTGAAATTTAAACGTAACACACTTAAGCTCTATCTAAAACTCTTCTTAGCTTGTCTTCTTAGCTTAGCTTATGACTGATATTTGACTACTAACTGTTTAACGAACTATCAATGGCAGTGAAAAGTTTAAGGAAAATAGCTTGTCAAATACTAAGAACACTAAGAACACTGAGATATTGCATATACTAAAATGGTTACATGGTTACACACTCACAAATGTCTTATCAGTCATCTAAAATGTCTGTACCCCCTGACGTAACCCCAAACTTGTACACTTCCGTTCAGCAAGGCTGACTATACAAAACAATATCAACAGTTAACGTACACAATGCAGTTAAAGTCTAACTATCGCAAACAACGTAAAATACAATTATTTATGTATGCTCATCAATCTATACGCTGAAATTAGGCCACAAAACGACACTTCGCAACATTCTTCCTGCTCCAAAACATTTCGTAAGCTCGATTGCCCCACCCACTAAACGTAACGTAAGAAACCGACGACAGACGATAAGTGTTACGTTACGTTGCGGCACTTTTTGATTTTGATTTTTGACTTGCGGGCGGTAACTTCCGGTGTGTCAGAAGAGTGCGATTGAATGTTTTAGTCGATGCATCTTGCGTATTGTAGTAGAAATTTGTAGGCATAATTCCAGTGACACACGCTGCAGCTTGTATCACAATGGATTCTGGACCATTGCGGGTTGGCGTGAACGTCGATATCCAACGAACTGACGGTAAATGTTTTTTGGGCTCTGAGGTATGATTCACTGTGGATCGCAAGTTCACAACATTTACACATTTCACGATAGTTCTAACGAAATTTAATGCTTACGAAGTTTAACGGTTGACGTGTGAAGACGTTTAGCAGCCGTATTAGTGAATAGAATGGAATAACTGAGTTTGCACGTTGGTACTAACATTTCCAAAATCAATAATTCTAGCGGTAGATCTGCGATCTTGCTGTTAGCACTGGAAAATTGCTAGAGGTAGATCGGGTAGATACATTATTGGGAAGATGGTAGAATTTATATGGCTGAAAGACGTAGAAGGTCTACAAACCATGCCACGACACTGTCACGTATATAAATCAGGCTTATTCAGTATTATATCAGAGTCTATCTTGAGCCAAAGCTGTTTTTTTGTAACACAGACTTAGAACTATAGTGCTTTTGAATAAATTTTATTTAAAGCTTGGTAATGGATAACATTTCGGTTTTAACCACAGTCTTAGCAATGCAGTGAAGAAGAAATGTGGCTGCATTCTTACATTAACAACGAGATAAATGTAATTAGGTAAATGGCGATCTACCCCTAGTAATTTTCTGCTCTTTAGTGCGAGGTCGCCGATCTACCGCTAGCACTGACCTTCCAAAATAAACCACCCACCCTGCAGTTAATTTTGTGCATTTGTTTTTTGTGTTGTTTGTTTTCAGGACGGATTCATGCAGCCGTTGTCAGCAGCATTAACCACAGTACACAGAGTGTCACAGTCGAGTGGTCAGAGAAAGGAGAAACGAAAGGCAAAGAGGTTGCTGCAATGATAGCTTTATAATTAATTTGTGGTATTGGAATGTACACATTTGGAGGCTTAAGTATTTTTTGTTCCTTATTTCTTTCTTGCTTTTTCAGGCCGACGGTCTTATGTTTTACTGCTTTTGTTTTTTTTTTTAAATTTTTGCGCGAGATCTTCGAGCTCTCTTTTGGCTGATTGCCTTGAAACTTTGCCACATGATCGGATGTTGGTTCGGTTTTATAATCCAGGTCCCAAAATTTGGGGGACCCTGCCCAAAAAAATGTGGGCAAAAATGTGCAAAATTTAGGGCATTTTGGACAGCTGTTGACCATGATCATGAATATCTCCTGAATGGACGAATATATAAAAAATTGGAAGACCATTTGCTTCACTGCAATTCATTCCACATATGGCGTGAAAGGTTGGGTGAACTTTGAATTTGAGCGATTATGTTCGGGCCACATGACGTTGCTAGTAGTGGAATTTTGATCCTTTAAATTATTTTCCTAGTCAGACTTAAGTCCCTGGATGACCCCACATGTGACACGTTGGGTAGGGTGGTTCCAAAAACACCAACTATGATGTACACACCAAGGCACCTCCTATTTTTGTTCCATTTAGCAACTGTATTTTAGTGCAAAATTTCAGCTTCTAAACGTGACTGGAAGTGGGTGCTCAATGAGCGCAAAGTTTGGCTGTTTTAGTCAATTATGGTATGTAAAAACTGTGAATTTAAATGAAAATCAAACTTTTGTAGACATTTGCTCTGCCCCCTTAAATGTGTTCTTTTGTGGGAGAAAAGAAGTCATATAAATTTTCCCTAAGATATTTTAATATTTAAAGGTGGCTCAAGAGCTTTAAATTTTGCTATAGTTTAATCTACAGTGAACGTGTTATAGTAAATTAGCAGTCAACATCAGTGCTTCTTCAGAATACGTACTGGCACCATGATTTGTCTGGCAATTTAAGGACCAACACAAGTGCATTGTAGACAAATTAGGGATGTTGAATTTGTTTTTTTTCCAAATTCGAATTTTGACTGCTCGGATTAAATTCAAACCTCGTTTATATATTTGTTGAGAAACTTAAGCAATTTGCCTTTGATGTCTGCACTGTGGGGCGAGATGAAGGTCACAGCATGCATGCCACGTCAGAAAGCAGTCTATCAACAGTGCAATCATCCAGGATGTCAAGCCATGTCGCGCTCTATTGCCGTCGACTGATGTCTGCTCTGTGTCTGGGCCACCAAGATTTGTCACTTTGATAGCTTGCATCAGTATACAACACGCGCCACATGGAGAGTAATTGAATGCCGCGGCGGTTTGACTTACATAAACAGAACCATCAGAAAAAAGACCCAGCTTTCTGACTATGCAGCATGCTGAATTTATTGTAGCATAAACTTAATATGATTGAAACATCGAGATTTCTTGTATAGTACAACCAAGGCTGTGAACCAATATTGTCCTCATTGTAGTATGATACTTCACCTGTAAGACCGCTGCAGCAAATGGGTTCAGAATGTTATTCATTTGCACAGCTATCTGTCTATCAAGTGCAGTGTGTACTGCCATTGGTCTGTAAACTGCCACAGACAAATCGTGGTGCCAGCACTTAATTTCGAGCAGCACTGATGTTGACTGCTAATTCACTATAACGCATTCATTGTAAACCTATAGGCTAGTAAAATTCAAAGTTCTTGAGCCACCTCTAAATATTGAAATATTTCTGAGAAAAATTACGTGGCTTACTTTCTTACCAAATAAAACATATTTAACGGGTGAGAGCAAATGTTTTCCAAAGTTCAATTTTTTTAACTTTACGATTTTCACATGTAATCAGCTACAATAGCCAAAATTTGGGCTTATTGAACACCTACTTTCGGTGAGGTTATGAAGCTGAAATTTTGCACCAATAATACAGTTGGTAAATGGAACAAAATTAGGCGGTGCCTTGGTGTGTACATCATAGTTGATGTTTTTTGAACCACCCTAACGTTGGGCTCTGCCCCTAATTTCTGATTGTTTTTTTTCTGTTTTTCTTATAAGCCCGAAACTTTTTCTTTCTGCCTGCATCTTCCAACATTTCTAGTGCAAGGTGGCATGGGAATGTTGCAAATAATCTACCAGATAGATATTCTGCAGAGCATCTGCAGCCTGTTGCTAATGTTTTCAAATGTTTCTCCCATCTTGTGATCTAATTACTGCACTTTGTTTAAGCTGTCAGAGTCTAAAATGTGGAGTGTCAGGTTGGTGCTACTCAGTACGTGCGATTTTTGCTGTGAGTGCATCAGTTGTTTGAGCTTGTTTTGTAGTTTGCATACAGTTGTAATATATTTGTGATTTGAAATTGTAGAATGTTTTTTTTGGATTTACTTGTAAATGAATGTGATAATCTTAGATATCAGTTCTAGATGTTGTTGTTGTTATTCTGTTAAAAGATAAACATTTTATCTTTTATTTTAATGGTATGTACCCAGTATGCAAGTTACTATATGATATTGGATTGTATGGTTATCAGCTGGAATTTGATACAATATTTCATCTTAATCCAGATCTGCTGTCGATGAAAGATGCCATGTGTCAGGTATAGTACGTCAGTGTTATTATAGAGTCATTATTGCAGTTATGCAATATAGGGTTAATGTGTTGTTTTCTTTTTACTTTCTTGATTTCTAGATTTCGTATCTGTCAATTAGTCAATGAACCGCTTACAGAAATGACCAGTAGTTTACTATGTAAAAGCTAAGATAGAATGTAAAATAATGTGCAAACTTGAAAACATCAGGTGATAAAATTCTTGCTGAAACAGTAATGTTTTAAATTTTGTTATCTGTCCTTTACTGTCAAGGTGTCGATTTACTAATCTCTGTTAAGGTTTGAAATTGTTGGTATTGGTTTGTATTGTTGTGTTTTAAAGTTTTCAATTCAATGTGAAGTTGTACGGGTTGGTTGCATGGCGTAGCAATAACACGTTTCGTCTGATCAACAAAGTTACTCTATGCCGAGCCGAGTTAGTACTTTGATGGGTGACTGCCTGTGGGCAGGTAAACCATCCTGGTATGTAACCAGCTGTCTAGGTCAACTCAGCCTTCCATCCCTCTTGGGTAGGTAAATTGAGTACCAGCCTCTCTGGCTGGGGTTAAGGCGAGGCGCGTTCACCTGTGTCGGGTGGCAGGTAACACTGTGTGATCACCGGGATCCCATACGGCAGGTGACACTCCGTAGCTCTGAAATGAGCTTCCCATCAAGAGCTATATCACCACCTTTAACCTTTTTCCCTTTTACTTATGGTCTATGTCTGGAGTTCTTCATGTTTAGAGTTTGGTTATTTCAGTTGATCATGTTGCAGGATGCTGGTAAGGATGACGAGGAGGAAGAGGAGGATATGTCGGTAGGGTCTGATGAGGAGCCACAGAGTTATCCAATACCAGCTCCAGTCACGCAGCCGAAAAGCATCAAGCCTCCAGCGCCAAGGTTGAGGGTAAGTTTCTATTTCCAGAGTATTGTAGAGTGATTTGGTTTAGTGGTCTGTTTTTAACATAATTGGTTATCATTATTATATCAAGCTATAATACTTAAAAACGTTTCTTCTAATCAAATCCTGCCGTAAACTGCTGCTTTGCTGCATTAGTTCAGCAGTGGTTACAAAGCACATCTTCTGAGTTATTTTTCACCAAAGCAGAATATTGTCAGTAATAATGTGATTGCATATTTCTTTAACTATTGGCTAGTTAAGGGTTTTTTATATTTGCCATATTTCTTATCTTTTATGGACGAGCTGTTATTAAGTGATTCTGTATGTTAAATTGGATATTGTGTCATGCTCCTAACGATTTGCTGCGTTGTTAGGAATCCAGTATACCTGACCGTCGCCGCATTCCAACCAGCCGAGAGCTACCAAAAAATCCTTCCAGAAGTAAGTGCAAGAAACAAGTGGTAAAAATAAAATATTTGCATGTTTAAATATATGTTATTGACAAGCTGTGTTTAATTGTTTAGTAGAAGTTTTGCTTTATATTGGTGCTGTTTCTGAATTGTGTTAATTTTTATGAATATGTGTTAATATGAATTGTGTTAATTTTTGGCAACTGACGTGGAAGTGACATAATGCATAAAACACGGAGTTTTTTGTAATGAACTTTATTTATGATAAATGAACAGAACATCAGTTTATACGCTTGTTAATGGCAACACACAATGACTGACTCTTCGAAAACAGCAAAAATCATATAAAGGTGATATCACTCACCATCACGTTGCCTAATTGTCAATGCGCTATTGAATAATATCGCCTTTTTATGATTTTTGCTGTTTTCGAAGTGTCAGTCATTGCGTGTCACCATTAACAAGTATATACACTGATGTTTTGTACATTTATATTTGCTGTTTTATTACTAAGATAACTTTTTATAAGTAGTCAATTATAATTTATCTGCCTTGCACGGTTCTGAAAATGTGAAGTCTCAAAAATTTTGGGGTCAAACAACCTTGATCTTTTGGGGTCATGTGATGTCATCAGTTGAGGGGTCTTGGATATGCGAGGGGTCAAATTTTGGCATTCTCCATCGACTTAGCCGGTCGCCATTAACACGGCTGCGCTACCGTCACTCTTACTGAAAAATAAGATAAGTCGTAACAAAGTAGATGTAGTGGAAACTGTATCTTAAAACATAGCATAATTATAATGCTTTCTACTTACTCTAGAACAATGACTTTTTTGTTTTGTGATGTTTTTACGCGTGACAGCAGGTACTGCTGTAGCGTGTCTTAGCCATTGCAATTCTGTCTGTCCGTCTGTCTGTCACACGGGCAGATCAGTCAAAAACGGTGCAAGCTAGGATCACTAAATCTTCACCATCAGCTGTCTGGAAGACTCTAGTTTCAGGATCAGTAAAGCTTTTTGATAAATTTGAAATGGGTCACCCCAATCGAGGGCGCTAAATGAGAGGGAGTAGGAAAAATTTGCAATTTTCAGCCAATACTGAAATTCATGCACTGAATATGGGACTAGGCATCATCTGCCGTTGAGTTTAACTGATACACTGTTGTGAGCTTAGATTTCGTTCGCACCAGGCCTTCACACATGCATCGCTGTCATGTGTTCCCCTTTGTGTTAGGTGGACTTTTCTTGTTTGTAGTTAGTGTTAATGACTTGTGGGGCCTGTTTGATTGGAAATGCTTGAACATGCATTGTATGTATGTTGTCTATTGTACAATTGCAGGAACAATGAATAACATACGTAAGTAATGTCTTTGTTCATTTTTAACTTTTTGTTAGCACGTTTGCTTGCCTGATCATGTATCTGTAGAAAGGCATTTGCCTGTATATTGCTATAGAGCTGTTTACATGAATCATTCGAAGTCCTGTTGGTATGAACACACAGGTATTAGTTTGCCTGAGTGTTCGTTATGTCAAATGTTATGTTTTTGTTTCAGTTTTCAACTGTTCATTTTTTAGGTGACAACTCTTGGTGTTTTTTTTGTCATGTAATTCATAGAAGCAAAGAGTTGTCCTTAAGAAATTGATGTGTTGCCATTTTTACTCACCAAAGCCATCACCCTATAGCCAGATTTGTCAATAATTTGATTGTTATCACATTAATCTGATCCACAATGGCAGCAAGGTCACGTTAGTAGCCCACTCTATCATGAATATGTAGCCCACTCTATCATGAATATGTTTGTGCACTTCTGGTTTAGCATAATGACATTGGCCAAGATTGATGTAATGAGTAGCTTGATAGAGATGAAGTTACAGTGTATTAGGTTCACTATTGAATGCTGACATTGTAGCTGGCGTGCCATTAAGTGCACGGCCAAGCTTTGTCACCCGACAAAGTACAGCACAGCGAGGCATAACTCAGCCGCCGTCGGCATCTGGACTGGCGGCCATGCAGAACGGCTGTGAGAACAACGACACTGCTGCTGATGTACCGCCACAGAAACCTCCTCACACTGGTATGATGCTATAAACCGACACGATGCAAATACAGAATACTGCTATGCACATGTCCAGTTCACGTTGCCATTAGAATTGCATTATGGCCATGCACATGGCCGGCTGCATGCATTAGCAATAATTCTGGTTTCGATAGCCAGCTGTGTTCTTATTTGATAACTATTCGAGTTTCTAATCCTAAAATTAACCCTGCTTCGCATTTGGCTGTGAGCACAGCTAGCAAGTGGCATGTATACTGTATAGAGCTATGTTTGCAGTGTAACAGCTAACAGTTCTACGTTTGTTCCACTACTGTCAGTACTCCTGACTGGTAACTTATGCCAGAGTGACTGCTTGTCTGTAAAGCCGAAAAAAGTCGAGGAATTAGTCATTTGCTTCTCTTTGTGACCTTACTGTGTTCCAGACCTGTGTAAGGGTGTGAACTGCTTCCAGCAGCCTCAGTGGCGTAGCCAGAATCTAGTTGTAGTGGGGCACTTGAGGGGTGTGGTATAAGGAGGGGTATCCTCTCCCTACAGGGAAAGGGTCTGGGGAAGGGGCTGTGAAAATGACGTCTTTTGGTGCATTTTGGCACTATTTTGACTAACTATCTAGGCTCTTGGGGGGGGCATGTACCCCCCCTATGGCTACGCCAGTGAGCAGCCTCATCCAGCCTGTTTCGCTCACATCACAGCTGCAGGATTTTCATTGCCATTTGCTTGAACACTAAGAATTCAATAGCTTTTTGGTGGCTTAAGGGAAGAACTGATATCATTAATTAAAGTGACTGTTTATTGAAGTAAAATATGTTTCTATTTTGGCAGATTTTAAGTCTGAGAATTAAGAAATTCTGGGGCCAAATTCACAAAACATCTTAGGACAATTTTAGGAAAATTTTATGGCATTTTGCACACGTATCTTGATCATACGCCAATGTGCTAATTAACAAAGCATTTTACGACAATTTTACGACAAAAATTTTTCGATCACTTTTTAGATGTCTTATGACAATTGAAATGATTCGATACCAATTCTGTCCAACAAGAAAAACTTCATATCAACTTCTAATTCAATTATACTCGTAACCTAGTAATGTTAGATTTGTACTCTATCTGTGGTGATTGTCTGTTAATTCACAAGTACCATATCTGTTTTGCATGGTCTTTTTGTTGGATAAATTAATTAATGGATAACTAAACAGCACTTTGCACTGGCGACGGTGTGGTGCGATAAATGAAATTAATGATAGCGACTTTATCACGATATTTGATAGTACCACAATACCGAAATAAAACTGCATAGTCCACCACTGGTCGCCTGTGGTTGGTGCAGGCTGTTTTTCTTTCATTGTAGGCCCTATAGAACTATTTACTTTGGTAGGTAAATAGCTAATGCATAATGCACTTATTACTACTATTGCTACCAGTATTCACTACCATGTAGTCCATGCAGTGCTGTAAAGCGTGCCATGCCCAAGAGATGCTACAAATACTAGTCTCTCCCACCCTTTTACAGCTTTTGACACTGTCTCTAAAGATGCTTAGATCTATAAACTCCCCTAGCAAATATTAATAAAGAATGAAAATTTTGAAAAGTACCTATTGAAAATTTAATAAATAAAAAAATAGAAACAAATAAAAGGTAAATTAATGCCATGTACTTGGAATAGTGTAGTCAGAGTATGAAAATTTCTAAATTTAGCATCACAAATTTAACTGTAAACTACCACTTTTACTTACTGACTGGTCATTGACTGATTTCCATGGACGACTGTAGTTACCATGACAGCAATACGCCTTTGTGAAAAACGTTACGATTATTAAAGATGAATTCTGTGAATTCATTTACGACATGTCGTAAGATAATGTTACGATGTCTTAAATGTTGAGTTATGACAGTAATATGACATGTCTTACGACAGTGTTTGTGAATTAGGCCCCTGATCTCTGACTGCAACTTTTGGTCAATACATCCTGCGTGGAAATTGTGATCTCTGAACGTAGCTTTTGGTCAATATGTTCCTTAGATTTTTTGCGCATTTGTTTTGATTACACAATGTTTTGCCTCGGCCCAGCCCATGCACGTGTTAGCTGTGTTTGGTGTAATAGTCTAGGTGTTCTGTATTGTGTGATGAGTGACAGATGTGAGTGATATGTGTTATTCAGCAGCTTTGAAGAAGAAGCCGAGTTCCTGTTTGAAGGAAGTCGAGAAGATAAAGCAGAAGAGAGAAGAACGTCGGGCGGCGATACAAGTTCTACGTGAACAGCAAGACTTGCAATATGACACCACGGCACCTAACTGGGAGTTTGGGGCTATGATTAGGTGCGTCTGTCTTTGGCTACTGTACCAAACTGGGAGCTTGGAGCTGTATTTGGGTCTGTCTATCCTTGGTCATTTGTATAACTAAACAAGTTAGAACTTGAACTGTATATGCTTCTTGCTCGCTGAAAGGCATTTACTGATGGGAACATCAGCTTCACTGAACTGGGAGTTTGGACTTTGGAACCATGATGGGGTCTATCTGTCTTTGGCTACTTGTAGTATTGGACAGTTAAAATGTGAGGTGCCTTCTGTTGGCTGAAGTTATACACACAGTGACTTTGACATTGGTTTTTAACCCACAACCTAGTTAGTTTATCTCTGTACGAAGACATATTACCGACAAAAAGTGTGGTGAAAATCGATGCATTACACATGCAGACTCTGGAGACATCAGTTTCGAAGCATGGACAAACAATATTGATAATTCTTTTTGCACTGGCCTGCCAGTTTTTAACCGTAACTGTAAGCGAAAACCATAATTTTAATATTAAGTGTAAATAGTATTACATTACACATGAAATTGTCAGCCCCTGGTGAATGTGAATGTTAGGCATAATGACTTGTCTGTCGACGTGAATTTTAGTCGGAATAGCATTTGTCGGAATAGCATCAATCTGAATCGAGTCTGCTTCCCATACACACAACAGTGTGTTGTATTGTTGCCATCGTGGTACCGTTATTGCGACAGAACATCTTATTTAATGAATGCAAACAAAGCTGGGTAGCTGCTGGCCTTTTGGGCCATAATGGTTTTAATTTGACATACTGCTGTACAAGTTATTTGAATTTGTTGCTTATTTGCCTGTGGCCACTCATCCTGATCACGTGCTGTATTACAGATTGTTCTCGTTACAAATATACTGCGCTGCGTCTTTGCCAGTGGCTGTGTGTGATTTCTTATTTTATCATAGTGAATATTTGCAACCCTTGTCAGTAATTGACTGTTGTATTTTGTTTTTTCAGTCGATCATAGTTTTGGTTTGTCTTTGGTTTGTCTGCACTTGTAATTTTTTAAAGCAGGCATATTGCTAAAATAATCACAGTGTGGCATTGTATGCAGTGAATTCCGAGCCGGTCTGGAGTACAATCCACTGACTGCTGCTGAGCCTATTGTAGACCATCAGATCTGTGTCTGTGTTAGAAAACGACCGCTTAACAACAAAGGTATTTGTTTTGCTGACTTTGTGCCTTTTGATGAAGAAGAAGAAGAATCGTTTTTGCATAGACATCTGAGCTAGGTCCTTTGCACGGGAGCTGATTTTCTTTCTCGGCACTTTGAATTGGTGAGGGTTGGGTTCGATCACTTTGAGCAAAGTTAACTAAGTGGCCAGCTTTATTGACAGGCAGTGCCTTTAATTGGCTGTCTCAATATGCTAGCAGTCCTGGTAACAGAACCTGGTCTGTTGTTGCGCTAAACTTGCCATTTGGTCTCAACCATCACCAGTACTTATTTTGCCTATACACGGAGGTATGTCCAGGCTGATTTGGTCCATATGACTCAGTTGAATGCAAAGATTCTGTAATTCTGCAACGGTTGCCCATCTTAGTACTGACTTGGCTCAACGTTGAGAAACTTTGATGATGCAACGAAGGTGTTAGCACTCTGAAGTTGCCATCGCTTTAGTGCACCAGTTACACAAGCTCACCTGAGCATACTGCTTCTGCAGTTCATAAGATGGTCAAGTGGGAGCAATTTTCTTGCTCAGTATAATAAACAGCATTGGTCTCTATATGATAGCAGCCTGTGGGCACACTCTATTAGCCCGAGTCAGTTTGCTCTGTAATGTCAGAATAGGTCGTTTGTGACAGTTGAATATTTCATTATTCAAGGGTGAAGAAACTAATTGACGGTTGTGTGTTCCGTGTAGAGTTAAATGCAAAAGAAATCGACGTAATCACCGTTCCATCTAAAGACGTTGTTTTGGTGCATGAGCCAAAGACCAAAGTTGATCTGACACGTTATCTAGAGAACCAGAAATTCCGATTTGACTATGCATTTGATGACAACTCAAACAATGAAACTGTCTACAGGTATTTTCTGTCATACACCATCTACAACTTTGTGGACATTTCAGCAGCTTTATTGTCATTCTTGTATGCTATCTCATCATCATGACTGGCTCTTTGTTTAGTACATTTTAAGAAATACATGCGGTGTGCCAAACGACATTGAAACTACAATTAATACTTTTGTCATTAAACTGTCATGTACATTACATTATTGTTTCTCGGGGCATTTTTTCCAGTCGGACCACGTTTCTTGGGTTACTCGAAAGCCAAATGACAAGCACTGAAGGTTTATTATTGTTGTTGTGCAATAATTTTTTTTCAATGTGGGTTATGTTCAGTGAGGCTACTTTACCATTTCCTTCACCACTTTAAGGATTTCAGTTTTGATACATAGGGATTTTCCAGTCTGTAAAAGTCTGCTGCAGCGACTCCCATTTGGTGAAACTCGGTAAGAATACGTTAGTGCAGAAAAAAGTGTGCACTTTTATATAAAAATTTGCTAGTTTAAGAAAAGTCAGTTAAGTAGTGGTATTTATTAGGACTTTAAATTGTCCATTTCTGATTTTTACATGCAACAGCAGCTACTGCTGTAGTGTGTCTTAGCCATCGCAATTCTGTCTCTCCGTCTGTCTGTTTGTCACACGGGTGGATCAGTCAAAAATGGTGCAAGCTAGGATTACCAAATTTTCACTGTCGGCTGCTTGGAAGAATCTAGTTTCAGGATCAGTAAAGCTTTTCCATAAAATCAAAGGGGGTCACCCCAAACGAGGGCGCTAAATGAGAGGGGGGTGATTTTTAGCTGATACGTCATTGGCTGAGCGAGACAGGCTGCGCCCTCTGGTGAGTACAAGTAAAACATTATAGATGTTTAGCTGCCGATCGTCTGGCACCCTCTGGCGACTGATTTTGTTTTACTGTGCTTTCAAAGTTCAAACATGCACCGCTATTGCACATTCATCTTTGCATTAGCAGGGCTTTTCTTATTTTTGCAAGATATAGCACTACATATTCATTTAGCCATTAATCGTGCTTCTAGGCAGTCTTTGTTATGATGAAGTGATTGGTTGATTGATCGACAAGTTTTCACATACAGCCGACATGCCATTGAAGCAGTTTGTGTGCATATGTAACTGCATGCACTGTATATTACAGGTTCACTGCCAAGCCGTTGGTCGAAAGCATATTCGAACGTGGCATGGCTACGTGCTTCGCATACGGACAGACGGGCAGCGGGAAAACCCATGTGAGTTGTGCTTTTCATCTGTATAAAGAATTGTTTACTTCCAGCCTAAGTGTATTTTGTTGTGTTGTCATTAACTGCAAATGATTTTTTTTGTGTGTTGCTTTGCATTCTTTAGTGCTACTATTGTATATGGTGAAATTATAGTTAATTGAGTCAGTAATTTAAAAAAAGAGTTGGTTCTGGAGTTTTTTCAATTGCTGCAGACCTTCGTGTTGATACTACTGATTTATTGGTGTAAAAAAAAATTTAAAGGTTACATTTTTTTGTTTTTTATTGTAAAGGTTAACCTTTGTTTTAATATTATGTGTTTGTGTGCATTCTACCTGCAAAGGCCGTCCTCGAAATGACCTATACTGTGTCGGGCGGGATGTTAAACCCTACTCACTGACTCACTCACTGAAGGAGTTAGGGAAAATGGATTCTGCAAAGTAGTAGGAACCATGTCAGTTTATTCTGCTTTATGACTGCGGTTTTGGCTTTGACTTTTTTTATCTATCTATGCGTAGGGCATGCAAACCAGCATTTGTTTCACTGATGAAGCTATGATGTGATGTCTTGTTGTCAGACGATGGGTGGTGACTTTTCCAGTCGTGGTCAACAAGATTGTGCCAAAGGAATCTATGCACTTGCAGGTTCTCTATACTACACTGTGCTCGGTGAAAAAAGGACCCCTAGGCATCGTGCAATAAAAATGTCAAATCTAAACGGATATGAATAACATTTCTCACACTTAATCCTCGATATATTCCTGAAGCGACTGCCAAATTTCGTTGAGAAAAAATATTAATTCTTACCAAAATTATTAATTGTTAAATATCGATAACAAAATATCTCTCTGTCTGGCTGGGGTTAAGATGGAGCATGCTTACCTGTGTCAGGTGGCAGCTAACACTGTGTGATTCCATGCGGCAGTTCTGTAGCACTGATGGGTTTTGTGTTAAGAGCTACATGCCACTTTTTTGTCGATTTGTCTGATGAAAGCCTACTAATATATTTGTGGCACAGAAAACTTAGTATTTTTCAAAGCTGTTGTTGAATTTGTGTAATTTTAGCTTATGTATATTGACTGCAGTAGTAGAGTATTTCCCAGCTCTGTCTGTCATGATATGTGGAGCTGATTTAGTGCATGAGATTTTGTGCATTGTGTAATGACATAGTACATGTAATGGAAATGGAATGGTGCATGGCTCTTATAGTAGGCTAATGCATGCTGGCTTTTGTGTTGCAGCTCGTGATGTGTTCAAACTTCTCAGCACTAAGTACAAAAGACTTGATCTCGTTGTTGGAGCAAGCTTCTTTGAGATCTACAGCGGCAAGGCAAGTCCTCGGCTTTACTGTACTGTTGCTGCAGCTGCTGTTGTAAATATAATATACAGAAATGCTGTAGTTTATATGTATGCTAATGAAAAAGTTGTAGTTACTGACATGTTAAAAACGGCGAAGGTCTTAACATTGATATATGTCCCACCGTCACATCAACTAGGTGGCCGGACTGAGTTGACCTGCATGGCTTGATTAAATCAAATGTGAAAATTGTATGCTCAATGCCCATGAGCAATCAGTCACCCATCTCACAACAGAACTGGTTTGATGTAGAGGAATTACATTAGTGTGACCAACTATTCTACCACTAAGCTAAGCTGCCATGGACAATAACAAATTGCTTCGTTGCAATTTTGCTTGTTGCTTATCTATATTAACACGCCACATTTTATAAAGTATTTTGTGTTAGTTTGTTTGCGTTTTGCTGTTGATTTTTGTTATCGTGATCAGTGCAAACAATTGCCAGCTGGGAGCATCCCAAACTGATCTATAATTTGTCAGCATTATGTGAAATGCTATTTGGATTTGTATGCAGATTTTTATTCTTATCCTGTATTGGTATTTGTTTATTTAGATTTACATTGTTAATATTGGGTGGAATTGTTAGATTGCTGTGCAAGTGATTTCATCTATTTCTGCATATTTATCCATGGTGTTTTCTGTCTGTTGCCTACTTACTCAAAAACTAACTTGCTCAAACCGTTTGATGGATTTGCATGCCATTTGGCAGTTCAACTTCCACGATCGAATGACACGTTGTGTTAAACGATGGGGTTCCTGACCCCACAAGGAAAGGGGAGATTCGGGGGTGAGGGATGAACCACCAGCCAAAAGGTGATAATTGTAAATGGCTGCTAAACTGTTAGTTCTGTGAGCTGCCATCTGGTGAATACAAAGGAGAAGTTGTTGCTAAGTTACTTCATCTACGTTGTTGTACGTGTATTTATATTGACTATGCATGTGTGTGTTGGTCATAGGTGTTTGACCTGCTGAATGGGAAGCAGAAGCTGCGAGTTCTGGAGGATGCCAAGCAGCAGGTTCAGGTGGTAGGACTCAAGGAGGAGGAGATTCGATGTGTTGAGGACGTCTTCCGGTTGATCCAGCACGGCAACAACGTCCGCACGTCCGGCGTCACCTCCGCCAACATGCACTCGTCTCGATCACACGCCATCTTTCAGATCATCCTCAGGAAGAGGTATGGCGTCTGCCACAGTTTTTTTGTCAAATTCTGCAGGATATCATACACAAATATAAAATTAGTGTGTTTGCCTTAATATTGGTCGAGACTGTAGATTCCGTTGGACACAAAACTAAGGCAATCTTATATTTATAGTTTTACTTCATGAGCAAAGTTGTCTTCATCTCTTGTGCTTGCACAATAGACTACATCGATACATCTGATATAAGTGCGATGTTTGCAGTAGTGGTGTGGTCATATTATACTGACAGAATCATATTATGCCATAATATAACGATATAATAATATGTAGTAACAGTTAATAATTATGATACATACGGTAATAGTGCAATATTGTTATGCCACATTTGACAATTATGGCTAATGCATAAGCGCAATTCACTTTGCATTATGGCTAACTTGTGTGAATGTTGAAGCTACTACATATTTGCAAGTGGCGCATTCTTTGTAGTTTTGTTGTTTATTTGGATTGGCAGAACTGCAAGGAAAGCTTTACATGGAAAGTTTTCACTCATCGACCTTGCTGGTGAGTTTTTTGTGTTATCTCATAAATTAAGTGTATGGGTTCCCGAACTTCCCGTGTAAATTTTCATTGATTTTATGGTTACAAACATATCCCACAGAAAATTTGTGATTTTTGTTCCGACTCATTCCGTAGACTAGCAGGCCTGTCAGGTGGTGACAACTTTTGCAAATCTGTACTGTTGGCTGTTTTGAAAACGTCTCTCACTCCATCAATTCTAACGGTGAGTTATGTGGCATATACTGAGAAGGTTTACTGGTGACATCTGAGAAGATAGATGTGATTAACGCTTGCTTCTTTTGCTGCAATCTGATTTGTTTTGAAGTACACCTTTCCAATTGTTGACAGAGTGAGTAATAATTATTGTTGTACTGACAGATAGATAAAATTGCTATGTTCTATGAATAAATAACAGAAACTTTACTGAGAAGTGTTTCTTGTTATCTATCTGAAGTGGTTGTTTGGCTAAAATGACAAAATTGTTTAGTTGAAATGTTCTTACCTTACCTTCGGGGTAGGCAGGCTGTTACATCTGCTCAGCGCTCAGGTCATATCAGTTTGCCCCAATACATATTGAGCATCCCCAGTAAGTTACAGTAATCAAATGTTACAAAAATGGTAGTGAAGTATGAAGCCGTAGATATGGCTGTGAAGCCATAATCGGCATAAAGGCTGTAGATTATCCAGTACATTAGCACTGGTAAAGTGTGCAGTAACTGTTCATCTGCACTTGGTTGGCTCCTTTCCTCCAGATTTTACAAATCTTTTGGGTCTATAGCTTTAAGTTCCACCACTGCGACAAAGTGGCAGACGTTGGTGGGGTAGTTAAGATGTCATTGGCTGGTGAGGTATGAGCAAGTCATGATGCTGTGCAGGCAATGAGCGTGGAGCGGACACTTCAAGTTCTGACCGACAGACTCGCATGGAAGGTGCTGAGATTAACAAGAGTCTTCTCGCACTGAAGGTTTGTCCACTACAAAACTGCATTTAGGCTGGTGTCCTTCAACAGTTATCGACAGATCTCTGTATTTGTAAAGTCATGGATAATGATTGTAATAATTGTGCTGTTTTTGAGTTTTGCAGCTTAATTAACCTTAGTTTGTATCGTCAAATGTAGGAAAACATCAGACTAATGAAAATCTGGAGAACTTATAAAATTGCAATTTTAAAACTTAACGTTATATTTACTGGTAAAAAAACTTACACGTAGCTATGATGGTGATATAGGAAAATTTTTAGCAAGTTTTGTAAACTACACTTTTTGAATTTGGCTGAGTAAGTACTTAAATTTCAAATTAGTTCTGGTTTCGTGAGAAATATATACCAGTCCAGTGTGGGTATTTGGTGCAGGAGTGTATCCGTGCATTGGGTCAACGCGGTGCTCATCTGCCGTTCAGAGTCAGCAAGCTGACCCAAGTCCTGCGTGATTCTTTCATTGGAGAAAACTCTCGCACCTGCATGGTGAGTTAGCGACTACTTAATTCACTGTTGTACACGGTCAGATATTGTCAACGTATTGCGATATGTGTGTTACAGTGTATGATTTGATCAATGATTTGTGCTGAAAAATATTTGGCAGGCAAGTTACCAGTTTAATTTAGCTAAAAAGTACTAAAACTGTTTTGAACAGAAGTGAAACCAAAGAAATTGTAGTGGAAAGTACTGAACGTAAAACAGCCAAAAAAATTCAGCAACAGGCGGTTTGGGAGAGATCGAGGCCTGATATTGGAAAAAACTGGAAAAGAAGTAAATATTAACAGTGATTGCAGTAGACCTGTAACGTTTGAAATATGTACTGGAAGTATAAAATTTGAAGTTGTGCTTGGTACTGGTATACACTGTGAAAACTTAACTGAAGAATTAATGAATACTATTCAGCTTAGTCAGTTTGTAGTATCATGCAAACAGAAAATGAACAACCAAAGAAACGATAACCAGCGAATATGACAGATACAAAAATAATCAACTAATGGACAAATGGAATCTGTGCGATATCACTCTGAAATTGTGTCAGTAGATAGATTTGTGTAGTTAGTGAACTGGTGATTAGGCTGTGATGCTAATTCTAGCGGGAAAGGTGTGCTAGTCAAATTGTTGTAGAAGACTCATGCTAATGATATGATGGTGATGTTGCTGTTTACAGATTGCAATGATATCTCCTGGTCTGAACTGCTGTGAACACACTCTCAACACACTACGATATGCCGACAGGTCTGTTTTGCTTACTTTCTATTTCAGTCTTTCTATCTGTACTTTTTTTTTGCCATTTTGAATGGTCAGCTCGTGCCACAAAAGTCTGTAACATTTTAGGATTGTTGAGGCAGTACTTTTATAAGGCAGGCACCCTTCTTTATGTAAGTCTAATATTGTCTTGCTGTTGTTACCAGGTAAATAAAATTATTTTTAGCAGCAGGATTTCACACAATAGACTATTACATGAAACAAGAATTTCAGCGGTGAATTTGACAGATAGTTTAGCTGATCTCCTGAGTTTTTTCTTGATACTTTCGGCAAGCAAGCAATGTTAAGCATAAACAAGAAAGTCACTCAAAGTAATTTTGCTAGCGTTTTACATTTCCTATGTCATGTTACGTTTTCTGTCAGTTTATTCAATTGTATGCAGTTAATTTCTACAACAAGTAACAACCCTGGGCAGGTTGTTTACACACATTTCTTTGTTCGCCAAGCAGTATAATTTGGTACCGGTCAAAGGGCGGTGATGCTCTGCAGTCAGGAAGGTAACTAACCCTGGGTCTGATGTTGTACTGGCCATGCATCACGGATTCATACACGTGTATGGATTCATGCATCCACCTACAGGCTCAACAGCCACAATCGGGAGATGAACACTCCACCTATGCCCCTTGTGGCACCTTTGTGTAGTTAATTTGTTAGAGCATCAATTTGGCTGGTTTACAGAGCATAGAACTGTGCCTTGTGTTTCTATGGTGGTCCCAGGGTGAAGGAACTGGGTCCGGGAGACGTGGCAGATGACAAGTCAATGCCAGTGGATGAACAGAATGACAGTTCATTGGCTCAGCAGGACAGTGTACTTGACCAACTACGCACTGGCAATGTGAGTTTAGGCTCTGCTCTGCTGCTGTCTCTGTAGTCTGTACTGTACATTAGCTGCAGTGTTAGTACATACAATATTGTGTCAGAACACAAAGCACAGCAATGGCAAAGGTGCAGTTAAGGTTCTGATAGATGGACACTCGTAGAGTGCAAACCGTCGCCAATCCTCTGTTAATTCTTTTGTGTTTGTGACGGTTGGCAGCAGGATATTTGGTGGAGTTTTGCTATATTTGGCAATGGTGAAGAATCCTTCAGTTCTATCTTGGATCCATAGGCTGATCCAGATCACCGCTAAGATCTAATCATCTCGAAGTTGAGCCCAGTCTATCCTTTTCTGAAAATTTTGGATTCTGTAACTGTGTGTGGTCTGCAGTGGGTTCCAGTGAAGAGCAGTGCACACTCTTCAACCCCTTTTAGTTTTGAAATATTTCGTTGCATAACGTGTGCATAGGTCAGTTTTTTTGTTCTCTTGGCTGAAGCCATCTCATCAAGGACACATCACTGGTATATGACACGTGTATGAGACCTGTAGTCGTGTATGTGTACAGGAGGAAGAGGTGACAGAGGAGCTGTTGACGTTTCACAAGGCTGTCTATCAGATGCAGGCGCAGGAAGAAGAACTCATCGACTCCCATCAGCAACTTACTGAGGTTTGTCTGTCTGTCTCACCGACTGTTTGTCTGTTTGTCCGTTCTGTCTCACCAACTGTCTACCTGTCTTTTTCTATCTATCTTACTGACTGTTTGTCTGTCTGTTTGTCATTTTGTCTGTCGGTCTGTCTGTTTGACTCACTTTGATTTTGTTGGTCACGTACAGTAAATAAGTAAGCAAGTAGTAGTTTAGTGCACACACAGAAAGGTATATGAAGGCAGTATGAAGTTCCATTAAGGTCATAATGCATTGTGACATACCTGGAGTGCTTGAGGTGAAAAGGCATTGTCTTGTTGTGCTTACACTAACTTCTCAGGTCTTTATCAGCTAGTTTTCATTCTGCTGCAGCCAGTAAGCCTTTGTGTTTTGTTATGATCAAGCGTAAGAAATGTAATGACTGACAACGACTGCGATGATTATGCTGATTGTGAGTGATAGTTGGGTATACATAGCCTGCATTCAGTCTGTTGCCATGTGTGAGTGTAGAGTACATTGAAGTGGCTGGAAAAGGACAAACAGTTGCTGGCTATGACTGACAACGTTGACTATGATGTTGAAGGTCTGTCCTATTCGTTTCATCATAGCTCTCTGCATTTATAGAAATTGATGTAATTAAAGAAATGCACTTTGTGGTCAACTTTAATTCCTTTCATCATTGTTGTAGCATAACTTAATAGCATTGGTTCTGCGTTGACTTTTATTTTCTGTTTTCTCTGTAGCTCTGTTTTATTGTCGCTAAATAGCCTTGGTTTTACACCTTAGTTTTATTTCTGTAATCAGTTACTAAATTAACATTGGTGTTGGCATGAAATGGCAATTTCTGCATCTTAACATCATCTTAGCAACATTGTCTAAGACTAGCAGTGTTCTAAAGTTTAGGTCTACACTGTGTCTGGAAAAAATTAACCCCTAAACGTCATACAATAGAAATGCCACATCTGAATGAATCAGAATAAAATTTTGTGCAGTTAATCCCCAATAAATTGTTAAAACAGTCATCAAATTTTGTTGTCAAATATTATTTCTTAGTGGAATTATTAATTGTTGAATATCGATAACAAAATAGCTTTGTTACCAATATGGCATTATATAAGAAAACAACAAAACTTCTTGGTACATTTGCGTAACTTTGACAAACAATGTCTAATTCCAGCAAAGTTCAATATCAACAATGCATCATTTATCGGCAATCAGTGTGCCAAATTTTAGTGACATCCATCTGCCAACGCAAACGATAGATACAGCGGCCTTTGTGAGGTCACCAAAAACGTGAAGTGTCCAGTATTAAACCACCATTTGTTTAATCCTGACAGTGTCACGACTTGCTGGAAAATTTTGCGGTAACCTTTTTCTTGAAATGACCTATACTGTGTCGGGTGGGACGCTAAACGCTGCTCACTCAGTTTTCCCACGTGAGGAGCTGTAAACCCTGGGACTGGCTGCATCATGCTTTGTGGTATCATAGCTCATTCCAACCAGCTGTCACTGCAGAGATTGTAAAGCACTTCTGGTTACGAGTTTTACTCATGTAACCAGCACTGTTTTAAGAACTATACTTTATTTTTTATTGTCCATAATGTAAGTAGAGTGTTGTATCTTGCAGTCGGTGTTTGTGCATGTGTTGACAGCTTACGCCAGTCAGCTGGATGCATTGTTGACTAAAAAGATTGAAGTGATGACTAAACTCAGGGGTATATCTTCTCACTCATTGTATACCTGTTTTTTGTCTGTTTTTAGCACGTGTTTGCTCTGTTTTTAATAAAATACTTGTTTTGTATCCAAACTGTCAAGAGAGTTTTTGTAATAGTCCAAAAAGGTTTTCTTTGTTGAGACCGATGACAAATTGGGTCAGTTACAGTTGCAATAGTTGTTAATTTGGTAGATCCCTGACATGCTGTAGTCTTGTTGGTGTTAAGGTCATTAGTGTTAGTTATGAATAGTTTAATTCAGGCCTAAAATTCACTTGCTGTTTAAGTGTATTCATTGATGCACCTCTGAGAACTTAGATTAAGCAGTGCTACATATGATTTGATCTCATTTTGCCATCTTGTGGCGGATAAAAGGCTGAGTCGGTCTAGTGGCTAGTTTGTCTCAGTCACTCGTCCAGATAAAGCTGGATCTGGTATAGTATAGCTTGTTTTTTGAGACATTGATTCATTGATCGAGACTGTGACCTGTAATGTACAACTACTCTCATAGTAGCACTAATAAGCACATAGTATAGTTTGAGTGTAAAGAGTTTACCCCGTCGCCTGCTGACATGTTCTGAAATTTATTTTTCAAACACTGAAAATTATATTTACATGCATATGCTGCATTCATATCTACACCATACTGCAAAGGTTCATTTAGTCATCCAATCGTTCCAAACTTTGACAAAGTTCTGCCATACTACATGAGTGAGTGAGTAAGTAGAGGTATAACGTCTCACCTAACACACAGTAGGTCATTTCAGGGATGGCCTTTCTAGGCAGTGCGCACATAAACACATAATAATGGAAGAGAAAGTTAACTTTTACAGAAAAAGTTAACTGATATGGAATGCAAAACAGAAAAAAAATCAACAAAGTCCGAAATTATAAGAACTTATGTAACAGTAATGGCAGTTCTAATGATCTTTCCTCTTATCCTGTAGACAGTCATTACTCTCAGAATTTTGTCTACTGGGGTATGCCATATTAAGCACGATCTGTACAATGAGAGAATTTTTACATTTCACACTACATTTATACTCACATTCTGCATGGAATAATTCAAGTGGCGGTGTTGTTGGTGATTGTGTGTGCAGTGCTGGTGGGCAATTTCCGGCAGGAGCTTCAGGTTGAGGAGAATCTCAGTCGTAACATCAAGACTTCAGCTCGCAAGTAACTCAACTAACAACCGATTGACTCTCGGCTCAGTCGTTGGCTGGCTGGCTGGCCGCCGCACTGCATCAGGACTTTCATTTCATTTCATTTCATATCTCATCTCTTGTCATCGGTCCGTCTGTGTCTCTGCGTGTCTGTGTGTCCGTGTCGCTGCTTATCGCTGTCCGTATGTTCGTTGCTTTCACTGTGTCACTCCAGTTGCTCGTCGCGTACTGCGTTGTAAACTCTTCATGCGTTTTGTCCAGTCGTGCAAGTGCCGTCGTCGTGCGTAATTTGGTTTTAATTGTCAGTATTTTCTAATTCGTTATGAGTTCCGAGTTGTGTAGTAAATTGCCTGATAGAAGTGTTACTTTCACACTGTTGGTTTTGCAGAAGATAGGACATTTGGCCTCTATATAGTCATCCTGCTTTAGCAGTTCCTGCATATTCATTTTGTTCGCGGTTACAGTTGGCATTTTGTGCTACTTTAAATAATGCCATTAGTTTGATTTATTTCAATCTGCAGTCTAATTTTTTTGTTACACCCACTCATTGGAGCCGGACAGTTTGCAGTTAAAATTTTCTTCCTGTAAACTAACCAGTAGTATCAAAGCACAAGCGACAGGACCGGACTAAAATTTGTGGTTTTTCACAATAGTTGATTTTATTTGCCATTTTGATGTATGTTTTTACGATGTCATTTCTATTGATAACAGTGGCATTGGGTTGGATTACACATAAGACAATTTACAGTTTACATCGTAATCATTATTATCTGTTTTATTTCGTTTTCCTACACACATCGCCAAGTGCTGCCAGTTGATAGATCTGTCTGGTCTCTGTGTTCATTACTGTTGAGAATTTGAACGATTGTAATCATTAGAAATTGGCCATAGTCTAATTGCTTAATAGTTTTGCACAGATGTGACATTACAAATGTTGCAAATGTTTTCTTCTGATCACCTGTTCATCAGCTGCTTGAGTTGTATGATGTTGGAAGCTGTGCAACATGGTGTATTGTGTTTTATGTGTTGGACCCAGTCTGTGATTTTAGTGATAATAGGCTAGATATAACAGTGTAGTGCTAGGGAGCAGTAGCCTACATGCTTGAGTGCTATGCAGCTATGAGAATTTTTTCTAAATGTGGTATAATCCCTGTCAAATTTAGAATAAAAAGTAAACGATTATTCATGACTAAACATGGATTTCGTTCATTGCTTTGGATATTTTCATCGCTTAACAGTCATACTTCTCTCTCCAGAATTTTTATATGACGTGGCATCCCACAAAGCTGTCGGTATTAGTTAAGGAAGTAAGTTTGTGTTTTATGCTTTTAATCATCACGTAAACGGCACTTATTCTGTCCCGTCAGTATCGGTCATGTAGTGGTGTCATCTGGACTGTTTTTTACTTGGCCGCATGTCTGCTGCTGCGAAACTCTATTGCACAACGTTGTTGAATTTCTACTGCTAATGTGATGAGTAATGTCGTCGGTAGTTAGCATTGCCTGTGGCGTATTGTGTAAATGCATTATGCTTGTGTGAGTTTTCTTGTACCATATGAAAATGTGTGAGGGAGCGTACAGCGTGGCGTAACTGAACTGACATGGTTTACTTTTTGATGAACTTACAGCAGCCTCATGGGCACGAGTCATGGGCGACGGGCGTGGCTTAAAATGGGTTCAAGCAATCGGGCGGAACAGATGACTGGATAGCACTGATGCTCACCTATTGGTCATTGGTTGATGCGTACGTGCATCTAGTGTCGTAGTCGCTGGCGCTGTTAGATGGTGCCTTCTGAAATGCATTACTGCTCGCCCTTTGGTCATTTCGTCAAAAACTAAACCATGTCAGTTCAGTTCAGTTTGGTCACTTTGTGCGCACCTTAACAGTTGAAGTCTTAACTGCAGCATACACAGTTCATTATAAAGTTCATTATAATCTGTGTTCTGTTACCATAGCATAGCACACGTAGGACACAGGGACAGACTATAGTCACTAGCTTCTCTCTGTTGTCGCTGCTGCAGTTACAATTTATGTTGGCTGATGATTTCATTATTTGATTTTATGTTTATACTTAATTTCTAAATTTCTTGCTGCTGAAGCAGAGATGCAGTGATCTGAATATAACAGCATCATATTCCTTTTAATGGTCTGTACTCTGTATACACTGTGTTTCAAAAAAACGGGCACCCTTTTTATTTCTTTCATAGTTCACTCAAATGATGATCAATTTACACTAAATTTTTACCAGATGTAGCTGAAGAAATGCTAATTCAAAATATGTGGACAAAATATGGCTGTTAGTTAAATATTCTTTGCTAGTTGTGATGTAATGCTGACGTCATAATGCATCGTGAATACAAGCTTGCTTGTCTCAACTGGTGCTGTCCCTTGTTACTCTGC